>Ga0209487_1001328_pt1 | contig 21077 bp, 16 predicted proteins | sample Poulit2012_FD_187524 | JGI IMG/M metagenome (GOLD analysis project Ga0209487, IMG submission 187524) | Agricultural soil microbial communities from Georgia to study Nitrogen management - Poultry litter 2012 (SPAdes) (version 2) | ecosystem: Environmental > Terrestrial > Soil > Agricultural land...
TCGCGGCGCGAGGTGACGAGCCGATGACGCCTCAGTTTCTTTAACTGCTGTGAGACGGCAGGAGTGGAAACTTCGAGTACCTCGGCGAGATCGTTCACGCGGATCTCGCTGTGGCGCCATAGCAGATACAAAATGCGAATGCGCGTATCGTTGCCCGCCGCATTGAATAGGGCCGACAACGAGTCGAGCCCGGCCTCCTGGGCAAGCTCGTCTCGGAGGGAGGCGATTTCTTCGACAGATAACGCGCCTTTGCGTGGCGTTGGCGTGGACATACAGATACCGGCAGATACGTTGGTGCCAGTATCGGCGGCCGCGCGCAAAGATTAACCAGCGCCGGCAAATCGATTGGTCGGCCTTCTCCGGCCGGCGCAAATCTCTCAGCGATACTTCTTCTCCTGACTGAGCACACCCACGAGATCATCGACGCCTACGGGGCCGTGGCGATAAATGAACGGCTCGCCGTACTTCGCCCCGACCTTGTAGCCATGTGCCCGCGCGCGCGACTCGATCCATTGCAGGAAGTCCGGATTTGAGATGAACGTCTGCGGTTCGTCGTCGCGGGCCGCGGCTTCCGGATTATGGAACTGCGTCTTGAACGCCTGCATCGCCTCGATGCGCCTGGGCCAGGCATCGGTCACGTCGACCACGAACGTCGGCGTGAGCTCGACCGACTGGATGTAGTGCAGCACGTGGTTCGGCCGCCATGGCTCCTGAAGTTTGCCGTCCTCCCTGGTTTCGATCTTGCGGAGGCCGGCGTAAAACATGGCGTCGACCGATAGCCGTGCGGCGTCGGCGTGGTCGGGATGCCGGCATTCAGGCGCGTTGATCAGCGCGATGTGCGGACGAAACCGCCGGATAACCCGGATGATCTTTTCCCGGTTCTCCGGTGTGTTCTCGATGTTGGCGTCGGGAATACCCAGGTTCTCGCGAACGCTGATGCCCATGATGCGCGAGGCCTCGGCCGCTTCTTCCGCCCTCAACTGGGGCGTGCCTCGGGTGCCGAGTTCGCCGCGCGTAAAGTCAACGATGCCAACTTTATAGCCCGCCGCGGTCATTTTACAGATCGTTCCGCCTGCGCTGAGCTCGGCGTCGTCGGGGTGCGCGGCAAGGACGATAACGTCCAGCTTCGGAGATTCACTCATGGCGATCGATCGCTTCAGCTTACGACAAAGTTGATGATGCGGCCGGGCACGTAGATCTCGCGGCGGAGTGTCTTGCCCTCCAGGTGCCGCGCGACGCTGTCGACGGCGCGCGCCATCGCCAGCACGTCGTCTTTCTCCGCGTCGGGCGCAATGTTGACGGATCCGCGGACCTTGCCGTTCACCTGCACGGCCACCGCGATCTCGTCTGCTTTGAGATAGTCTTCGACCACCTCCGGCCAGGGCTCGTACGCGAGCGTCTCGTCGTGGCCGAGCTTCGACCAGATCTCCTCGGCAAGGTGCGGCGCGAACGGGCTCAGCATCAGTACGAATGTCTCGGCGACGGTCTTGGGCACGGCCTCCCATTTGGCAGCGCCGTTCGAGAATTCCATCATCGCCGCAATCGCCGTATTGAAGCGCATGTGCTCGATGTCATCGGTCACCTTCTGGAGCGTCCGATGGAGCGTGCGAAGCTGATCTCGCGTGGGCTCGGTATCGACGGTGCGGAGCTCGCCGGAATCGGCATCCGTCAGCAGACGCCATACGCGGTTCAGGAAGCGGTGCACGCCGTCGACACCGCTCGTACTCCAGGGCTTGACCTGCTCGAGCGGCCCCATGAACATCTCGTACAGCCGCAGCGAATCGGCACCGTAGCGCTTCACCACATCATCCGGGTTGATGACGTTGCCGCGGCTCTTACTCATCTTGAACGCGCGCGCATCCACACGAACCGAGGGATCTGCGCTGAGCACAAAATGATCTCCGCTCTTGTCGACGTCCTTGGCATTCAGGCGTTTCGGTGTCAGCGTCTCCCCTGTCTCCACATGCGCGCCGTCATCCACAAACTCTGACGATACGTGGCGGCCGCCCCCGTCGACGAACGTCAGAAACTCCATCTCGCCGAGGATCATCCCCTGGTGGACGAGCTTCTGGAACGGTTCTTCGGTCGGGACGACGCCGACGTCGTACAGTACCTTATGCCAGAAACGGGCGTAGAGCAGGTGGAGCACGGAATGCTCGGCACCGCCCACGTAGAGATCCACCGGCAGCCAGTAGCGCGCCTTGTCTGGGTCGACGAGCCGGCCCGGATTGTGCGGATCGATAAAGCGGAGGTAATACCAGCACGATCCCGCCCACTGCGGCATCGTGTTCGTCTCACGCTTGGCGGGCCTGCCTGTCTCGGGGTCGACGGTGTTGACCCAGCTATCAATCGTCGCGAGCGGGCTCTCCCCTGTTCCGCTCGGCTGGTACGTCTCCACCTCGGGCAGTGTGACCGGCAGCTCCGACTCGGGTACCGGCTTCGGCTCCCCATCCACAAAGATGATCGGGAACGGCTCTCCCCAGTAGCGTTGCCGGCTGAAGAGCCAGTCGCGCAGTTTGTAATTGACGTGGGCGCGGCCGAGGCCTTCCTTATCGAGCCAGGCGACGATCTTCTGCTTCGCCTCGTCAACCGAAAGGCCGTCGATCGACACCCGATCGCTCGAACTGTTGACGATTACGCCGTCGCCGGTATAGGCGGCATCTTCGATGTTGCCGCCGGAGACGACTTCATGCACCGGAAGGCCAAAGCGGCGCGCGAACTCATAGTCGCGGTCGTCGTGCGCGGGTACGGCCATGATGGCACCGGTACCATAGCCGGCCAGCACATAATCAGCCACCCAGATCGGAATTTTACGGCCGTTCACCGGGTTCACCGCGTGCGCACCCGTAAACACGCCCGATTTCTCCTTCTGCAGCTCCGTCCGCTCGAGGTCGCTCTTCAGCTTGGCCTGCTCGACGTAGCGGTCGACTTCATCGCGCTGTTCACGCGAGACGACCTTGCCGACCAGCGGGTGCTCCGGCGCGAGCACCATGTACGTGGCACCGAACAACGTGTCGGGCCGCGTCGTGAAGACACGGATGGAGTCTTCAGGAAAACCGACGACACCGAAATCGACCTCGGCACCTTCGGAGCGGCCGATCCAGTTTCGCTGCATCTCCTTCGTCGACTCGGGCCAGTCAAGGCCATCGAGCCCTTCGAGCAGCCGATCGGCGTATTTCGTGATGCGGAGCACCCACTGGCGCATCGGGCGCCGGACTACCGGGTGGCCGCCGCGCTCGCTCTTGCCGTCGATCACCTCCTCGTTGGCGAGGACCGTCCCGAGCGCCGGGCACCAGTTGACCGGCACCTCGTCGATGTAGGCGAGGCCGCGCTCGTACAGCTTCAGGAAGATCCACTGCGTCCACTTGAAGTAGTCCGGATCGGTGGTATCGATCTCGCGATCCCAGTCGTACGAAAAGCCGAGAGACTTGAGCTGCTCGCGGAATCGGTTGATGTTGCGCTCGGTGGTATCGCGCGGATGTGTGCCGGTTTCGACGGCATACTGCTCGGCCGGCAGGCCAAAGGCATCCCACCCCATCGGATGCAGGACATTGAAACCCTTCATCCGCTTGTAGCGCGCCAGAATATCGGTGGCGGTGTATCCCTCAGGATGCCCAACGTGGAGCCCCGAACCGCTCGGGTACGGAAACATGTCGAGCACGTAGTACTTGGGCCGCGACTCGTCGGGCTCGAGCGGCGTGCGAAAGGTCGACTGTTCCTCCCAGTGCCGTTGCCATCGTGCTTCGATCTCGGCGAAGGGATATGCTGCCATCGATAATGTCCGTATGGGGATGATTGACGCTGCGAACAAAGCCGTCTTCCTGCGACGGCAAAAACGGCGCTGAACGCCGTGTAGGCGGCCGAAGGTACGAACCGGCCGAGGCATTGTTCAGCGACAAATCGTCGAACTCGAATCGAGAACGTCACAGATCGAGGCCAACCTGCCGGCCGCCGCGATGTACGAGCGGTTATGCTGAAACAAGATTCCCAGACTCGGCCGCCTGTGCTGCAGGCGATCTATCCCGCCAGGGCAACAGGCGCCGTCCCGCCCTCACTATTTATATCCGGCGGCGGCATTTTTTCGGTCACAGACTCATCTTGCTCGTGCTAACCTCCCGACGTACACAATCGCAATCTCAAGGACGAGGCGCTATAGGGCCTCTTCGCTTCGGCGGTAGAACGCCCGGGCGCGGCGTGATTCATGACTATACCGGCATCCTCCGCAACGCACGGACGATTGCGATGATCGGCTGTAGCGCTCGGGTCAACCGTACGAGTAATACGATTGCTCGGTACCTGCTCGCGAACTCGTTTGAGCTTGTGCCCGTCAATCCAAACTATGATGAGGTTCTCCAGCGGACGTCCTATCCGTCGCTCTTGCACATTCCAGCCGACGTCCAGGTCGACATCGTGAATGTGTTCCGTGCGCCCGACTTCACGCCCGGCATCCTGCGAGACGTCGTCAACTTTGCCGATGCTCGCGGCTACATGCCGGTCGTATGGACGCAGATCGGCGTATCGAGCGATGAAGCCGAGGCCATTGCCGAAAAAGAGGGCATCCCATACGTGGCCGACCGGTGCATCATGGTCGAACACCGGCTGAACGCGGGTCACGTTACGCGGTGACGTGAGGAACGATAACCTCAGCCGCTCACGCCGGTAAAATCGACGAAGCGCTCGATTTCAAGCGCCAGCTTCCGCCGCATCGGCACGAGCCGCTCGTCATCGTAACGCTCAGATACCTCGAGCACCCGCGAATAGAACCAGTGCTGGTCTTCAGGGCCCGCATTGAGCCCGCGCCAGTGCTCTGATGTGGTGAAGGGATCGATGCCGCGCGCGATGGCTTCGTTGATCGTCCAGATGTTGTGCAGCTTATCGGCAACACTGATCGCGATAGCTTCCACCGACGCCGCTGTAAGCCCGTCGAGATACCCTTGCTTGCGCTCTCGCCAGGTGCGCTTTTTCCCCATCTCATCGTACTTCTCCTCCGTCACCTCGAACACGAGGCCGGCAATCTGCGGCCCCATGAGTTCGACCAGCCGTTCGGGTCGAAGCACCATCCCATACCGGTTCACGTCTTCGACGCAGTCGTGCAGGAAGGCGGCGGCTACGGCGTCGTCGCTCCATCCGGCACGCTGAATGAGTAGCGCCACCGCCGTTACGTGCGCCATGACCGGCACGCGCAGGACGTCCTGCGGCGGTACGTCAAACGAGGGCTCGCGCCATCGGCTTTTGCGATACGTGAGGTCGTGCCATTGAGCGGCGAGCTCGATAGCCTGTTCAATCTTCGGGCTGAAAACAGATAACACGGTACCTATTTCTTGCGCGGCCCGGCCTACAGGCGGACAATGCGATGATGGGAAGTATCGAGATCCAACTCGTCCATCAGCCGATCGACGAGGCCAATCCCGTACTTATTGAGGAAGTAGATCGGAGACAGCGCGCGCTCCTGCAGCTTACCGGCCGGAAATATATTCTCCGACGCTCGTTCAAGCCGGCTCCGAATCTCATCGTGGTTGCGTTTCTCGGCGCGGAAGATACGTCCCTTCAGTTTGTCGAGCTCTTTTTGCAGGGATGCACCCGTTGCCTTTGCCGTACGGATGAGGTTTTGATCGATCGACTCGATCAGCGGCGTGAGACCGTCAACAGCTTGGTTGATTTGGGACGTGACGTCTCCGAACGCACGATCGATGTCGTGCTCGGACGTACGCTTGACGACGTCCCCGAACACCCTGTCGACGCCGGGCCCGAAGTCGCCAAGCTCGAGCGCGTATCGTTCAAGAACGCGCGCCACCGAGCGCTCCAGGAGTGTTGCCGATGCCCGGGGGTAGATTCCCGGCATCTCGATGCCCATCCATTCATAAACCCGGCGAAACTGAGCGAAATAGGATATCTCGCCCGGTCCGGCTACGTAAAATGCCGTCGGCAGCAAGTAATCCTGCATGAGTGGCCGCATCACGACGTTCGGGCTGAAACACTCGGGCTGCTCCTCGAGCCGGCGAAGGATTTCCTCGCGGCTCCAGCGCTCACGGCGACCGCGAAGGGTAAATTCGTCTCCGTCTACGTCGATCGGTGCGCGGGCCGTCTCTTCCATCCAGAAGAGATTTGTGGGACGGGAGTGAACCTGCGCGTGGTAATCCGCCTCGAGCTTCGACCCGGCATCGTTGACGAATTCAGATGTCGTTTCGGGCGATGTCAGCTCCCGTTCAAACAAGGGCGCCGTGATCTTCTTCAGCGCCGGATCGTCCGGGTTCATGTAGACGAGACCTCGATCTCCGATGAGATGCTTCATCCACAGAACAAACGCATCCTCAAGCGAGCGTCCGGGTTTGTACGCCTCGCGCAACGCCGCCATCAGATCATCATGATAGTCAGACGGCGTCAGGGCGGCGTCGACTTCATCCAGCACCTCGACGATGTCTTCGCCGAGCGCAAGCCGGCCGACCGGTCCGTTAAAGTTGGCGAGATCCGGCGCGTAGGTTATCCGCTTCAGTTCATTCCGGTCGAGAATTGCCGTGGACGCGATCTCCTCGAAGTCGTGATCTTCTCCCTCGACCCAGAATACGGGTACGACCTTCCGGTTGGTCTGCTTCGACAGATCGTCGGCCAGCCGGATGGTGGTCAGCGTCTTGTACAGCGTGTAAAGCGCGCCGCCGAAGAGCCCGACCTGTTGCCCGGTAACCACGGCGACGGTATCGCTGTCGCCAAGTGAACGCGCGTTCTCGATGGTCGACGCCGGCATTCCCCAGCGCTCATTCTGAGCGGCGAGGATTTCGCCAACGTCGGCGTGCACCTTGTGTGCAGCGGCCGTCCGAGCTACCTGCGCTATGCGATCGCCCTCATTCCGATAATCAACCGCGTAAAACTCGCGCAGGCGTTCGAAGTCGTAGACATAATCCCGCACCAGACGGGGAAATCCCGGGAGGTCGGCAAATGCGATGCGGTCGGTAGCGGTTGTGTTGGTTTGGGACATTAGCGCGGGGCCTGCGCGGTTCAGTGAGGCGTGATTAATAGAATGCGGCTACTCGGTCAGCCGTAAAACCTGGCTCCATAAAAAGGGCGAAGCGACCCGCGTTGACGCCTGCGGCCGCTCCGCCTTCGATGGCTTTCGTGATGAATGCCACGTCAGTTCTGCTGGTCGCCACGGATTCGCTGAATCTCATCGCGAAGCCGGGCGGCCTTCTCATAGTCTTCTTCGGAGATCGCCTTTTCAAGCTGGCGCTCCATGCGTTCGAGGTGGCTCATCGACGAGCTCTCTTCCTCCTCCGGCTCGCGCGCCATCGCAGCGGGCTCGCCTTCTTCCTCGGCCGGGATTCCGGCTTCTTCGAGTACGCTCGGCGAGACGTAAATCGGCGCCTCGACACGAACAGCAAGCGCCACCGCATCGCTGGGCCGTGCGTCGAGCTGTCCTTCAGAGCCGTTATGGATGAAGCGGATCTTGGCGAAGAACGTGCCTTCACGCAGTTCGTCGATCACAATATCCGTCACGTCGGCACCGACGGCCTCGAGCGTGTCGCGGAGCAAATCGTGCGTCATCGGGCGTGGCGGCTGAATCTTCTCGAGCTCGAGGGCGATGGCCTGCGCCTCGAAGGCTCCGATGATGATGGGCAGACGACGATTGCCATCGACCTCCCCAAGAACCAGCGCATAAGCACCGCCGCTGGACGGACTCGTGGACAAGCCGATGATGTCAACCTGCGTATAATCCATTACTTAAGACGTCGTGATAAATTGGTTGGCGCTCCCATGATCCCCAGATCATCCCAGCGTGCGCTTCAACGCGAGCTGAAATGCCTTGTTCTCAGCCGGCGTCCCCGCGTTCACGCGTAGATATCCCTCCAGTTCTGGGTATCCGGACATATTCCGCACAAGTACACCTTCTGCTGCCATCTGCTCGAGAAGCAGCCGCGGATCGGCGCCGGTCGTGAACAGAAAGAAGTTGGCCGCGGTCGGGACGTATTCGACGCCGTCCATCTCATCCAGCATCGACTCGAGCTCATCGCGGCCGGCACGGATTGCATCGAGTTGTCGTCGGATGAGTTCCGGCCGGCGAAGTACCGCGAGTGCTATTTCTTCGGCGAACCGGTCGACCATGAACGGCAGGCGCGACTTCATGAGCTCCGCGATCACATCGGGGTGGGCAATCAGGTAGCCGATGCGCGAGCCCGCGAGCCCCATCGCCTTTGAGAACGTCCGCACAATGACCAGATTCGGATGCTCATCGAGGAGAGTCGTCGCCGGCGGCTCGTCGTTGAACTCCCAGTACGCTTCATCCACCACGGCGAGCCCGGGTGCCGCGGCCACGAGCGATTCGATGTCGCCGATCGGCATGGCAAGTCCCGTCGGATTGTTTGGCGACGTCAAGATGATGAGCGGCGGTTGTTCGCGCCGGATGGCGGCGTGAAGGCCTTCGACGTCGAACGAGAAATCGTCGCGTGGTGCCACCTGAATCGGCCGGCCGCCGTGCATTCGCACGACGCTTGCGTACAGCGAGAACATTGGCCGGGGCAGCACGACCGGGGTACCCGGCTCGACCGTAGCCAGCACCAGCGTGTGGCTCAGCTCATTCGAACCGTTGCCCACCAGAATATAGTCGGGAGGCAGGCCGAGCGTCTCCGCAAGTGCATCGCGAAGTGCCCAGGGCTGCTCTTTGGGATAGCGATTGAGGGGGATGGACAGAAATCGCTCGACGAGTTCAGACTTGAGCTCGACCGGGAGATCGTACGGGCTCTCGTTCTGATTGAGCTTGACTTCGGGCTCCGGCCCGCTGCCGACGATGTAGGGCTTCTCGGCGCGGATGGCCCGGCGAATGGCTTCCACGGCAGCCGTGCGCCTGTCGGTGGATGACGTCGTGTCTTGCATATGCAAATTGAGCGAGATCGGGTTCAGTCGGTCTTGTTGAGCCGGCGGAGGCGCGCTTCGACGGCGGCCGCATGGGCCTCAAGCCCTTCTCCCCTGGCGAACGTGGCCACACGCGGGCCGGTTTGCACAAGGCGCTTCGCGGTGTAAGCGATGATCGACTGATGCCGAAGAAAATCGCCGACCGACAGCGCCGAGGCATACCGCGCCGTACCCCCGGTAGGCAGCACATGATTCGGCCCCGCGAAATAATCGCCGACGGGCTCCGACGAGTATGGACCAAGAAAGATCGCGCCCGCGTGGCGGATCGACGGAAGTACCTCCCACGGTGCCTCGACCATCAGTTCGAGATGCTCCGGTGCCAACTCGTTGACGCACGAAATCGCATCCTCGAGTGACGATGCCACGACAATCGCGCCGAAGTCGTTCAGGGATGCGCGCGCGATGTCACTGCGCGGCAACGCCGACAGCTGACGTTCCAACTCAGCGGCGACGTCCTGACCGAGGCGGCGGTCAGTCGTTACGAGGACGGCCGACGCCCGTTCATCGTGTTCGGCTTGCGACAGGAGGTCCGCGGCGACGAATTCGGCATCCGCCGAGGCATCGGCGAGGATCACAATCTCGCTTGGCCCTGCGATCGAGTCGATGTCTACACGCCCAAACACCTGCCGCTTCGCCATCGCAACGTAGGCGTTGCCTGGCCCCACAACCTTATCGACAGCGGGGATCGATTGAGTTCCGTATGCGAGCGCCCCGATCGCCTGGGCGCCGCCTGTTGCATACACCTCGTCAATCCCGAGAAAATGAGCCGCGGCCAGTACCGCCGCCGGTGGCAGGCCGTCAGGCTGCGGCGGCGACGCGATGGCGATGTGTTCCACGCCGGCGATTTGCGCAGGAATGACGTTCATCAACACGCTTGACGGATACGCTGCCGTACCGCCCGGCACGTAGAGCCCCACGCGCTCCATCGGCACCACGCGTTGGCCCAGCATCACGCCGTCGCCATCCTCAACAAACCACGACTTCTCTCGCTGATGCTCGTGGAACCGGCGAATAGCTGCCGCCGCATCCTTGATCACGTCCATCAACTCGGCGTCAACGCGTTCCGCTGCTACGGCGAGGTCGTCGGCAGATATCCGCAGCGACGCCGGCCGCACGCCGTCGAACCGCTCGGTGTACTCGAGCACGGCCTCATCCCCCCTCGCCTCCACGTCCTGCAAGATCTCCCTCACACGCCTCTCAACCTCGGGGTCGAACGAGCCGAAGCGTCCAAGAATCCGCTTCAGCGTGCGATGGCGATCGTCGAAATCAACGAGTTGGATCAACTCCTCGGGCATATCCTCGTGGCGGTGAGTGCAGTGATTGACCCCAGAGCGCACATCATGCGTGCATCCTGGTGATCCGGGCGGCCGCCAATTTCCGGCATGGCCGTGAAAGGCCAAAATGAAAGAACCCCGATCAATTGCTCGACCGGGGTTCCACACAATCTTAAAGGAAACACCTATACGCTGGTGTCATCCGTTACCGGCAGATCGGGCAGGTCCTCGAACTCATAGTCAGGAAGCTGCTCTTCCTTAATATGGTTGATGGCCTCGTGCAGCGCACTCACGAATTTGCCGAAATCCTCCTTGTACAGGAAGAGCTTGTGCTTCTCGTAGCTCGACTCATCGACGCGCTTGCTTTCCGTAATCGTGAGGAAAAAGTCCTCGCCCGACCGCGTCGACTTCACGTCGAAGAAATACGTGCGTTTACCTGCCGGCACGCGTTTAGAATAGACTTCGTCCCGATACTTATTGCCGCGGGATCTACCGTCCCCACTTCCATAGCCGCCACCATCAAAGTGGTTATGGCTCTGAAGCTCCTCGTTGCTCATCGATCGACCTCTTCAGTTACTCCGTTAACCTGTCCCTGCTAACACCCTGACCCCCTGGCCTCAACACCTTGTAACAACTCCGTAATAAGGGCGAGTTTAAAGAACCGGGCGGTAAGGCGCAATTGAGATGGACGCCGGAAGCGCCCCTTCGACTATTATCGGCCGCAACTTCAGCTTCTAAATCGGCCGGTGCGGGAATCAGGTGTAGCCGCTCAAGGAGGTCGGCGAGCGGGCGTTCACGCAGAAGCTTCGAGGTGCAGTACCATGCGGACCAACGTCTCCAGCCGACTGCGAACCTGGCGGCCCACTTCGAGGACGTCCTCGTGCATGAGCGGCGCGGCGGATAGCCCGGCCGCCGGATTCGTTATCGTTGAAATCCCCAGAACCTTGATACCGTAATACGCTGCCTGGATGACTTCAGGGACGGTGCTCATGCCGACGGCGTCGGCACCGAGGCGTGCGAAGGCTCGGATTTCGGCCGGCGTTTCGTACGAGGGGCCCATCGCCCAGATGTATGTACCGCGCCGTGTGGGGATGCCGGCCTCAAGCGCCGCCTGCTCCGCGCGGTCGGTCCAGTCGGGGTCGTATGGGGCCGACATATCGGGGAAGCGCGGCCCGCCGTCGAGATTCGGCCCGACGAGCGGATTGGCAAACGCCAGGTTGATGTGGTCGGTGATGAACATCAGCGTGCCGGGCGTATAGCGCGGGTTGATCCCCCCGGCGGCGTTCGTCACCACCAGCTTCTGCACACCAAGCGCGTGGAGAAGGCGAATGGGGAAAGAAAGCGCGCGCGGATCGTGCCCCTCGTAGTAGTGGACGCGGCCTTGCAAGACGACGATTTCGACATCCTCCAGGCTTCCGAAGACGATTCGGCCCCGGTGCCCTTCGACGGTGGACGCAGGATAGCCGGGTAAGTCCGACGTATCGAACGCAACGGCATCTTCGGCCGAGTCGGCCAGCGTGCCGAGACCGGAGCCGAGAATGAGACCGATGCGCGGGCGCCGCTGCTCGGTGCGGCGAATGATTTTAACGGCATCCGTTACGTCGGGCGAAGTTTCGGCGGGCGACTGGTCCATCGTGTTTCGGTACATCGGTTTCTTATTAAGAAGAGGCGATCAGCAAGAGGGACGCCGGCGTGAAGGAAGATACATGCTTCCAGCGCGCACTTTCACCCGTTGAACATTCCGGTCCGCTGCCGTCCTGCCTCGCAACGACGGCGTCTACTTTCGGAAACGGCGTGCCCCCGACATCCTCTTCCCACGTTATCGCAACCGGGCAGCGTATTCTCATCCCCGCCGTCTTCCAATCCTCAGAAATCATCCAATGGATATGAACACCGAGTGGCTCGATCTCATGCAATGGCCCGCCATGGTGGCCAGTGTTGCGGCCGCGTGGCTGATTGCCTCTCAGCGAGAACTGCGGCGGGAAATCGGCTTCTGGATCTTCCTGGTGTCGAACGTGCTCTGGATCGTGTGGGGCGTGTTCGACCAGGCCTGGGCACTCGTTGTGTTGCAGGTGTTTCTTGGTGGAATGAACGTGCGAGGCATCCTCAAGAATGAGCGGGCGCGGCGAAAGCGCAGCTCATAACGGGCTTGTATCGCCTGTTAAACGGCCACGGGTTCGGCGGCATCTTTGAGCGCGCGTCGCGTTTCGCCATTGGGTCCGACGACGTGGGGCACGCGGCGAAGCACAATCATCGTCATGTCGTCCATGCGGCCATCGGGCGCAGCAAAACGATCAAGCGCGTCACGGAGGCGCGTCATCATGTCGGAGGCCGTGGTGCCGTCGGCTCCCTTCAGTGCCCCGACAAGCCCATCCTCGCCAAATTGCTCATGATCGACGTTTACGGCTTCGGTTATCCCGTCGGTATAAAGGACGAGATAATCGCCGACGTCGAGATTGAGCTCATGCTCCTCGAGCGAATCCTCAAAACGATCGTCTCCAAGGAATCCGATCGCCATACCGCTGGGGCGGATGAACTCCGTTTCGTCGGCGCGCAGAACAAGAAGCGGGTGATGACCCGCTCTGGCGTAGCGGAAACGGCCCGTGCGGAAATCCAGCACGCCATAAATCAGCGTGATGAATGTGCCGCGAGGCGCGACATCGAAAAACACCTTGTTGAGCCGCGACAGAACCCTAAGCGGCGAGGTTTCCGACCCTGCCAGGGTCTGGATGATGCCCTTGACGAGCGTCATATAAAACGCGGCCTGGATCCCCTTCCCGCTCACATCCCCGATAACCACTGCTACGCGATCCTCATCGAGCACGATCAAGTCGTAATAATCGCCGCCGACCTCATACGCAGGCAGGCACATAGCATCGGCATCCATGCCCGCGACCTGCGGCATGGCGCGCGGCAAAAAGGACATCTGCACGTGCCGCGCAATCTCGATCTCGCGTTCGAGGCGCTGCTGCTCACTATGCTCAATGATATAGGCTGGGATGTACGGCGCACGTTCTTCCACCCGCATCACCGAGCTCGCCCCGACGAAGCCAACGATAAGCAGCACGACGACGAGCGCAATCACGCCGACGAAATCGAACGCCGCCGCCGACGGCAGCGCCATCCAGTTTGGCACGATCGATCCCACCAGGTACGCGATGCCGAGGCCGGCCACCGTAGTCACGGCGCCCATTCGGTTGAATGCCCAGATGACAACGGCGCCCACGGCAAGACGATAGACAAGCGCGACACCTGTCGATGCGATCGCAAAGGGTGCGATACCGAGCAGGGCCATCAGCCCGACAGGAACCGCTATTGCCAGCCGCGGCCAGTTGAGCCGAACCAGCCCGCCGACAGCCGCCGCCACGCCAAACGTGACGTAGGTCGAGAACCAGATGGCATCGGCCGTCGAGCTGATAAATGGCCGATACGACAAGCCGGTCAGAAAATCGTCACCCAACGTGATCGCGCTCCCGGGCGCGCCGAGTGCGATCACGCTGAGCGCGAGCAGCACACCTGCCACGCCGAAACCGTTCCAGATGGCGCTGCCGACATATGGATTGACAATAGTGAGCCGGCGCACAAAATCGAGCGCATGAAGCCGGTCGGGCCATGCCTCGCGCGCGTAGGAGTCGCCGACCGACGACGCCACAAAGACCAGAAGCAGTGTCACGGCGCCGAAAAACATCGACCCGACAATCATGATGATGACGGCCACGCTGGAGGCAACATCGGCGCCGAACATGGCTTGCCCCATGACGAGCAGGCCCGAAATCAGACCCCAGAGCCCGGCCCACAAGCTGTCTCTCAGCGCGCCGCGGGTGTCCACCAGGCGGGCATCGAGTCGGCGGAAGAACAGCACAAGCAGGAGAATGAACAAGACGGTGTGGGTGATAGCCTTGACCACCCCTCCTTCACCCGACATCCCGAACTGGAGCCCCACCGATGCCGAGCGCACCTCTGGTTCTTCCTCGGTGTCGTAGCCCTGTAGTGAGATGCGCTCGACGGCGCCGTCGGCGCGGACAATCATATGTAGCCGCGGACTCGTGCCGACAACCGTGGTGTCGGTGGCGAAGAACACTTCGTAGGCCTCTCGGGCGCCGTCTGCGGCAACGGAATCGACCCTGAAGTCGAGATCGCGCCACGCGGTGGTTGCCAGATGGAGGCGTGCCAGGCCGGCCGGATCAGGCTGATTGATAGAGGATGTGTCGCCGGCGGCGACCATCCCCGGATTGCCTGAAATCCGCGAGCCATCTCGAATGTCGAGATGAACGAGACCGCCGGTTGGCAGGAAGCGCAGTTCCATCACACGCTCGCGCAATTCCTCATCGTCGACGTGGCGATAGTAACGAACCCTCTGGTAGTACACGGGCAGCGGGTATATTTCGCCGCTGCGTACTTGCGCCGTCACCTGTCGCAATGAGCGGTCCTGCTGCAGGTACGAGAGGAGATCCCCTCCGCGGAGGGTTGCATAATCGATATGGTAATCATCCGGGTTCACGCCGAGCGCCTGCGCCCATTCGTTCGCTTCGGCACGAATCGCATCCGAATCGATCTTCCCGCGAAGGGCGGTATCCGGATGCAGGCTCGGAAGCAGAACGAAGAACAAGACGTATCCCACGACGCCCGCGGCAACCGTAGGAACATGGATCTGACGTATGAATCGGGCCGCCCTTGACATCAATCCACCTGCAGAATCCTATAGTTTCTGAAACTCCAAATCACCTGCTCAACCGATACTCGCACCACCGTGGCGAACGGAATGGCAACGAGCATCCCGACGAGTCCCGCAAGCTGGGCACCGATCAGTACGACGAAAAGAATCACGAGAGGATGCGTTCGCGCCACCCGCGAAAAAATCAGCGGCTGAAAGAAGACGTTGTCGGCGATCTGGGTGATCGACATGGCGATGAGCACACCCGGCAACAGCGAGAAGTCGCCGGTCTGGCCGATGCCAACGAGCGTGCCGGCAACGAAGCCCATGGCGGGGCCGAAGTATGGGATTGTATTAGCGATGCCCGTAAAGATGCCGACGGGGACAGCGTAGCCGAGTCCGGCGACTGACAGCAGCGTGGATGCAAGTACGGCGATGGATGCACTCTGCAGAAACAATCCGCGGAAGTACCGCCCGAGGATGGATTCACACTTATCGACCACGGCAAGCGTGATCTCGAAATATCGGTTCGGCACGAGCCGATAGAGCGAATGAGAGATACGCGTGCCGTCCTTCAATACAAAAAACGTCACGAATGGGATGACGAGGACGGCGTAGAAGAGATCAGTGAAGAGCGATACGATCGTCCCGACGGTGGCCGAAAGGCGATCTTCCGCGAAGAGCGTCTGTGTGGTGCGCGCCACGGCGTCAAGTACCGCCCCGTCTTCCACGTTCACAAAATTGTTGAGCCACGTCTCGATGGTCGTCGTGAGGCCGCGGATTTGTTGCGGTGAGAACATGTCCGAGAGGTCGGCCACCTGCCGGACGAGCATCGGCACCAGGTTTGACACGACGGTGCTGATCAGCATCAGCATCACCAGTACGGTGATGAGAATGGACCCGACACGGCCGATACCGATGCCTTGGAGTCGGTCGACGATGGGCTTCAGCAAGAACGCCAGCAGTACGCCGATCCCCAGGTACAGCACCAGGTTCGAGAAAAACCAGACGGCCCACACCACGGCCCCGAGCAGCGCGAGGCGGAGCCCCCATCGTAGCGCATGCTCCACCGTAAACCCGCCCGTCGGCCGGCGCAAAGGTAGATGGCTTTGCCGTGTCGTCTCCGGGTGGGATTGTGGGGATGACGGGTTCATGCAGTGCGATGCGATTCGGCTCCGGTCATGTGGTGAAGATAACGGAATGCGACGTCCGGATGCACTGCCTCAATCGTCAGAGAGCGTTTCGGCGATCACCTTCCCGATGACATCAGTGGGAAATCCGCGGCGCCTGAGTGCGTCGAACAACTTCTTTCGCCGCTTTAGCGGATCAGCTTCGCGCTGGAGCGACGGTTGTCTTTTCTGCGCGAACGCAAGCGCGGCTTCCGCTATGGCTTCGTGATCTGAAAACGCTTCGTCAATGGCCTGATCGATCGCGCTGCGAGGAACGCCGCGCGCGATCAGCTCAGAGCGGACCCGTGCAGGCCCATAGCCTTTATTCGCAAATCGTGCATGGGCATAATCGCGGGCAAAGGCCGCGTCATCGATGAGGCCCGCCTCGCGGATCTTCTCGATGGCCTCGTCAACCGACTCCTCGGCGTAGTCGTATCGCAGCAATCTGCGCCGCAGTTCTGCTGACGACCGCGCGCGGTACGCCAGGAGGCCGATAGCCCGGCTTCGCGCCCGATGCACCTCATCTCTCCGAATGATTCGTCGCTGCGTCTCGACATCGAGCTCGATTCCCTTGACGATCTCGAACTCGAGGATTAGGTCCTGGTGCATTCCAAATGCGAAAGCACCGTCGAGATATAGCGACACTCGGTACGGATCCTTTTTCTGCCGCGCGAGGCGCGTGACGCGGCCGGGCGCGAGTTCTTTGGCAGCCGGTTCTTCCATCATGGCGTCACATCTACCGATAATGAATCAACCGCCACGCCCGCCACGATCCCAATGCCGCCGGCTACGTTCCCTTGCGGCTCCCGGCGCGTGGGGTCGGTCCGGCTCCAGGCGAACCTCGCATAGTCGGTCCCTCCGCGGAGGAGGCTGATGCGCAGACGGTGCCGAGGGAGCGGACTCTCCTTCGAGTCTACCTGTACACCGTAGATGCCCGTCCAGCGCTTGAGCCCTTCGGTATCGTCAGCGGCCTCGGCCTCGACGAATATCTCATCCGAGCGCAGGAAGAGGTCAATCACGCGAGACGCCACCTCCGTATCCGTTTTGAGCTGAGCGCGAACGTGGCTGTCCGGCCACTCGGCGGGCTGCCACCAGATATCCACCTGAATCAGATATAGAAATCCTTTGGCCGAGTCGTTGGGTGAGAGATTCAAAGAGTCGAGTAGGACGGCTTCTTCGGGCTCGTCCGGCACCGTGACGTCGAATCGCTCGATCGTGATGAGCGGCGGAAGGACGGTCCGCCCGCTCGCTCGGCGGTCTCCTCGATCCACGATAACTTCGATCTCGTCGCCTACTGCCGGCTCCAATCCGAGCGCAGGTCGGTACGATCCGCCTCCGTCACTTTGATATGGGATTCGCTGTTCACCCAGTACTGCCTCGACCGAAGCGTCGTCGATCATCCGCTGCACGGCAGCCTGCCCGTGCAAGTCGGTCGACGCCCGAACCACAACCGGCGGAAGCGCCTGCCCCGCTTCGATGAACGCCTCGACGACAAGGTCTTCGTCCTGCGTGGGCTCGACGGCCTTGCAGCCCGCAAGTCCGAGCAAGACACAGAAGGGAGCGATTATTATGACTGAGGCCGCTCTTCTCATATCCTCATTTCGATTTCGAAGAGCGGGAAGATGGGGAAGCCGCGTCGATCGCGGATCTCCACTCCGGTCTCCGTCGGCAGGAACTGACGTCCGATCACGTTCCGGTTATTGGTGATATTGAACATCTGGAGGGATGTTGTCCACCTCGCTCCCGCCCAATCAAAGCGATACTGGAAGTTCAGGTCGATGTGATAATAAGCTGGAAGACGGCCGTTGTTGATGATCGGCCGGTAGAGATAATCTTGTGGCGGGTCGAGGGGATCCCCGAGCTCGTATCGAGCCACCGGGACCGTGTGCGGATATCCGCTTCGTGAGTTGATCGACAGTGTGGCTGACATCCTGGACCAGTCGTGCCGGATGAGGCCACGCATCGAGCGGGGCACATCGAAGCGCCCCGGTCGAAAGCCATCCTCCGTCTCGGTCCGGCTGAACGCTCGGCTGCCGGCGTAGCTGAGCAGGAAATTCCATCCCCCAACCTCATACTCGCTGACGAATTCGACGCCGTAGGACCGACCTTCGCCTGGTACGAACTGAGACAGCACGGCGGGTACGTCGATGCCCGGCCCGGCGATGCCGTCCTTTTCTTGCGACTCGTCCAGGGGCAGCAGCACATTTTGTGACTCATACCAGTACGCGTCGGCGCTGACGCGGAGGCCTCGTACAGGCTTTGCCTCCGCCCCGGCCGTTGCGTGGTAGCTGCGAGACGGCCTGACGTTCTCGTCCGTAGGAATCCAGCGGCTCGACACGAGATCATAGAGGTACGAGTGCCGATCGCGGAGCCGGTGCAGGTACTGCGTGTAGATGCCGCCCCCGGCGCGAATCATCAGCCGATCCGGGATGAACGCGTACTGGACGCCAAGCCGTGGCGTGAGATGGAAGTAACGACCGCCGTGGAAGTAGCCCGCCCTCAGCCCCGGCTGGATGCGCAACTGTTGCGACGGCTGCCACGTGTTCTGAACGTAGAGAGACGCTTCGAGCGCGCGCTGGCGGCTATGTTCGTTGACCACCTCAACTGCCGAAGGCGATCTTACCACTCTCCCATCCAGGTCGCTGCGGAAGTCATGGCCGACGACGTGCAGGCCGACGCGCAGTTCATGGTGGAGGGACAGATACCACTCGGCATCCCAGCGAAGGCCGAGATCAGAAAGGAGGACGTTGTAGTCCGACGTCAGATTGATTCGCTCGGACGGCCGGATGAACGATCCCTCGCGAGCTCGATACCGGGATCGATAAGCCGTCAACGTGGAGAAGAAACGGCTGCCGTGCAGATACTGGTATCGGAGGCCGATCATCTCGTTGGTCCAATATTGATCGATCTCGAAGAAGAGCGTTGCAGGACGCAGCCACGATGAGAAGTCGAGTGAAAGATCGAACGGGAGGCGCAGGTCGAGGCGGTCGCCGCCCCGGAAGTAGGATGCGGAAAGTCGATGTCGAGAGCCCGACCAGATCGATGCCTTCGCCGCGAAGTCGTGGAAAAAATATCCCGTGCGAAGCGTGTCTCGGCGGCCCGACTCATCTTCGACCGGATGCCGGTCTCCGATCAACATGTCGAGATACGAGCGCCTGCCCGAGATCATGAACGACGAGTTGCGCGTCAGTGGCGACTCGATGATGAAGCGACCGCTGACGGCGCCGAGTGCGGCCGTGGCGCGCGGCGTCGAGCGATTGCCGTCCTTCAGCTGGGCATCCAGCACCGCCGATATGCGGCCGCCGTGCTCGGCAGGGAACGCACCACGGTAGAGCTTTACGTCGCTGAACATCTCCGTCTGAAACGTCGATATCAGACTCAGGGCGTGCCATGGATGATATATCGGTGCGCCGTCGATCAGGTACAAGTTCTCGTCGGGTGCACCACCACGGATGGAAAGTCCGCCGTCAATCTCCCCCACCTTCTGCACACCAGTGAACCACTGCAAGACTTGCAGCAAGTCCTGCTCGCCCGGGAAGCTCGGCAAACGCTGAAGCTCTCGAACGGGCACGGAGACGAGTCCCGGCGGCGGAAGAAAACCCGGCACGCGATCGCGATCTCCTTCGACCAGCACGGCCTCCGACTGAAAAAGCTGTGGCTCGAGTTCGTAATCCGGTGTCTCGGGACCCGTGTGAGCCACCGTTTCTACCGCAGCGAAGCCGATGAAGCTGACCCGCAGCCGGTACTCGCCGGGAGGTAACGACGGAAATGCAAAATAGCCGGCGTCGTTCGTGAGCGTGCCAACGCGGAGGTCCGATAAGACTACGTGCGCACCGGGCAGGATCTCACCCGTCGCACGATCTCGCACAAACCCGGCCAGTGATTCCCTTGGTGCGGCTTCATCTTCGACGCGACCGGCACCATTCTGCATCGGCATCAGCACAAACTGCCTTCGCCTGACCCGTTCCGCCCGCAGCATCGAGCCCTCCAGCACACAGAGCAGCGCCTCAGCGGGGTCGTCTCCTTCGTACATGCAGCTCGACTCAACGCCTTCGACGAGGCTTCCGGCGTACACGACGTCAATACTCGAGGTCGTGCGCAGTGCTGAGAGAACGTCTTCGAGCGGTGCACCCTCGACGTTAATCCGGATCGATTGCCCTGAGACGGTATCAGGACCGAGGCCGAAGAGGGTCGCAAGAAAGATGGTGGCGAACGCTATCTGCCGCACGGTATAGCCATTCTCAGTAAAGAGGAGGGCTAAGCGCTGCCGTGGGAAATGTTCGCGACGCGGCCGAGCCGCATCATAATTTATTAACGGGCGCGGAGTCTGAAGCCCGTGTCCGTGCGATCGATGGACGCATCGAGTGCCGCGGCTACCACGTCGAGGATCGCCTCGAGCGAGTCGCTCTGTTCGAATGTGCCGGTGATGCGCTCGCCCTCCAGCGCTTCATCCACCGTGATGCGGACGTTGAAGTGCCGCGTAAGGCTTTCGACAACGGCGGAAATCGGCTCGGCGCGAAATATGAACATGCCCGTCCATTCGAGATACTCCGCGAGATTCACAGATTCGGGTGCCGACGGCAGGCCGTCCGCCGGTACGCGGCTGAGCTGGCCGGGCTCGAGCGTGACAGCCCGGCGGCGGTCGACATTGCCTGCCACCGCGAGCCTCCCGTCTACGAGGGCAACTTTCGTTTCGGCATCGAGGGCTTCGATTCCAAAGGACGTTCCAAGGACGGTAGCCGTCGCTGTGGGTGTTTCGATGAGGAGACCGGTTTGTTGGGATGCGACGTCGAAGTACGCGCGGCCCTCGAGGCGAGCCTTGCGGTTGACCGGCGACTGGTGGTCGACAGGCACGTAGCTCAGACGCGAATTCGGCATGAGGCGTACGGACGACCCGTCTTCCATCGAAACGATACGCACTTCGTCTGTACCCGTCGATACAACCTCGAAGCCGTCTCGACCTTCGAACATGTCGCGTTCTAAAAGGAGCACGGACACGACAATAAACGCGACGACGGCAACGGCGGCCGGAATCCGCCACAACCAGCGGGCATTACTGCGAGAAGTATGGGAACGGCG
>Ga0209487_1001330_pt1 | contig 21062 bp, 17 predicted proteins | sample Poulit2012_FD_187524 | JGI IMG/M metagenome (GOLD analysis project Ga0209487, IMG submission 187524) | Agricultural soil microbial communities from Georgia to study Nitrogen management - Poultry litter 2012 (SPAdes) (version 2) | ecosystem: Environmental > Terrestrial > Soil > Agricultural land...
CGTATTCGGGACCAGATAGCCAACATAGAAAAAGAACTCTGAAAAGGAACGTCATCAGAATGAGTACACTCACATTTATAAAGAACTTCATCAGGGACCGGGACGTGGCTTCCATCACGCCCACCTCTATGCGGTGCGTCAGAAGGGTCTGTAATCATATCGATTTCAGCAAAGACAACATCATTGTGGAGTATGGCCCGGGAGACGGGGTCTTCTCACGATACCTTCTCGAGCGGCTGACGCCGGGTTCCAGACTGATCATGGTTGAGGGCAATGCCAACTTTGCCGGGCTTCTCAAGGAGACCATTACAGATCCCCGTGCCGACGTGCTGAATATCCTGGCTGGCGAGGTACTGGAGCACCTCCCGTCTGAGGTTATCGGCAAGGTGGACTATGTCCTTTCCGGGATTCCCTTCTCATTCCTGAAACCGGATCGCAAGCGGAGAGTCCTTCAGGCGACCCACACTATTCTCCGGACCGGTGGCAAGTTTCTCGCCTACCAGACCAGCAACCATCTGAAGAAGCCGGTTCTCGAAGTGTTCGGGAATGTGGAGACGGAGATGGAGATGCTCAATATTCCGCCCTATCTGATCTACGATGTGACCAAACTGGAAGAGGACGAGCCGAAGAAAGCAGCCTCCTCAGCCAGCTGATCGTGTCCACAGGTGGTTCAGCCGGATGGCCTCCGTGACAGATCGTTTCATCTCCGCAGATCGATTTATCTCTGTGATAGAACTGATCCAGAGTAGCTCTGTGATTCAACACTGATACACGGAGATGCTGAATTCCGACGCTCTCTGGAGTGTCTGAACCATTTTTGTGAGGCAAGGGGGATGAAAAACTATGTAAGGCCCATCTGATGACGGAACAATAGGCCAACCTGACTCGTTGAAAGTGTTCACCAAGAGAGAAATGTTCATTTTCACACACATCCAGGGAGCCTATTTATGAAATCTGTCACATATCCTATTTTTTCAGCGGTTGTCCTGTCTGTTCTGATGCTGTTTTCAGCCACAGTCCAGGCACAGGATCCGGCACCACAAGAGCCTTCAGGCGATGATGTCCTGGCTGTTCTCAACGCCAGTGATGATCACACCATCTTCTCCGATCTCATTGAGGAGGCGCAACTGACGGAGACTCTGAAACAACAGGGTCCATTCACAATTCTGGCACCGACAGATGAAGCATTTGAACCGATGGAAGAGGAGCTCGATCAACTGAGACAGAGCCCGCAGCAGCTTCAGAGTGTTCTGATCAACCATCTCTACCAGGGAGAAGCCAACTCGGAAGAGGTGGAGCAGCAGTTTAATGTTGAGGTCGAGAATGGGGATCAGGAGGCATCCAACGGTGTCATCCACAGTATCAATGAGGTCTTTACTCAACAGGGAGCTCCTGCACCGTCGCAATAAGGCTCTCTTTAAAAAGGCCCCTGCACCAAAAACGGGGCTCTGTACAACTCGATAACGGACGTTGAACGAGGATCCAAAACGTATCATACCACCGGAACATCTTCTCTCCGGCTATATCCGGGGCATCTTTCCGATGAGTGAATCAGAAGATGATACCGGTTATCAGTGGTATACGGCAAGCCACCGGGGTGTCATTCCGCTGGACAAGTTCCACATTTCAAAAAACGTACAGCGGATCATCCGTCAGGGGAAGTACCGCCTGCAGGTCAACCGCCAGTTCCGAAAGGTGATGGAGGGGTGTGCCGACCGCTCCAATACCTGGATCTCGACACTGTTGATTGACTCCTACGAGCTGCTTCACGAACTGGGCTATGCGCACTCCGTAGAGCTGATCAACCGGGAGGGGGATCTGGCAGGCGGTCTCTATGGCGTGGCTATCGGCAGTGCGTTCTTCGGAGAGTCGATGTTCAGAAGGGAGCCCGAAGTCGACAAGATCGCCCTGTGGCACTGCCATCAGATCCTGCAGAAGAGGGAGTTTCAACTATGGGACACCCAGTTCTACACGGATCATCTGGCTCAGTTCGGCTGTATCGAAATTCCGGCCGATGAGTATGAGAGACTCCTCAGGCAGGCTCTCCGGAAAGAGGCTCATTTCACAATCAGGGGGTAACCAGCTCCTTCTCGAGGTGCTCCTGCTCCAGTGACATCTCCTCAAGGGTTCTTCCCCGCGTCTCATCGACCAGATATTTGACGAAGAACCAGGCCAGTAAACCGAAGAGGGCATAGAGTCCGTAGGCCAGGCCCAGTCCGACCGCACTGAGGAGGACAGGGAATGTCAGGGTGATGGTAAAGTTGGCCAGCCAGTGGATCAGCCCACATATGGCGATGGCACTGCCGCGGAATCGGTTTGGAAACATCTCGCCCAGCAGCACCCACATCACCGGCCCCCAGGTGGTTGCAAAGAAGGCGATATAGCCGTTTGCAGCCAAGAGAGCGAGCAGACCCTGCATCTCATTAAGCTGCAGGTCGCCCGTTGCCGAAAGATCCCCTGTCGTGAAGATGATCGCCATCAGACCCAGCATCACCGACTGTCCCAGAGCGCCCACCAGAAGGAGGGGACGGCGACCCACTTTATCGATCAGAGCGATCGCCAGAAAGGTGAAGGCGATATTCACAGATCCGTTGATCACATTGGTCATCAGGGCATCCGCTTCAGTAAAACCCGCCGCCTGCCAGAGTACAGCCCCGTAGTAGAACACCACATTGATTCCCGTGAACTGTTGCAGAACCGAAAGACCCAGTCCGACCCAGATAATCGGGTAAAGCTTGCGGGACTGGTCCATAAACAGGTTGGAGAGTCTGGGTCGCTCCCTGCCTGATACAGTATCCTGGATCTGTCTGACCAGTTCACCCGCTCTGCCGTTGCCAATAATAGATGCCAGTACACCCTCTGCTTTGTCACTTTTCCCGGCAGCTACCAGATAACGTGGCGATTCGGGGATAGCAAGCAGACTGAACAGGAAGAGAGAGGCTGGAAAGATCTCAACCCAGAACATCCATTGCCAGGCATTGAACCCTCCCCAGAAGAGTGCTTCCGCACTGCCGGCCGCGCCAGCGATGATATAGTTGCTCAGAAAGGCACAGAAGAGACCGATAACGATCATCAGTTGCTGAAGTGACGTGAGCATCCCCCGAATCTGCGGTGGAGCAATTTCACTGATATAGGCCGGGCAGATGATACTCGCACCGCCCACAGCGAGCCCACCGATGATCCTGTAGATAACAAACTCCGGAGAGCTGCCGGCGATCCCCGATCCCCACGCACTGATAATGAAGAAGACAGCTGTAGCGAGCAACATCGGTTTCCTGCCATACCTGTCAGCCAACGAACCGGCAAAAAAGGCCCCTGCTGCACAGCCCAGGAGCATCGATGCGACATTAAAACCGGTTCCGACCGCATCGGAGTTGAACGCCCCCTGAAGTGCATCAACGGTCCCGTTGATCACACCGCTGTCGAAGCCAAACAGGAAGCCGCCAATGGCAGCAACTCCTGAAATGATGATTACTCTGAGTGTACTCCCCTGGTGCTCGTTCCCCGAATCTGTTCTCTTCATACTCTATAATATTATGATGCAGGCTTCTCTGTAATGCCAGTGCCACGTACGGGTACCGCAAGATGAAAATGGAGAATAGTCAATTCATCTCAATTCTCATAGAGGCTAGTGAACTGACCCCTGAAGCTGCATTAAAGCGTCTGAAGAGCGAAAAGAGGAGAAAAGTAGAGAGGTATCAACGGATCACGTCACTCCCGGTTCTCCATGATATAGACTGTCTTGGCATTGACGAACTCCCTGATCCCCTCCACGGAGAGTTCACGTCCATACCCGGAACGCCGGGTTCCGCCAAATGGCAGACGCGGGTCGGACTTCACCAGTTCATTGATGAAGTAGGAGCCATCTCCCACGCGATCTGCATACCGAAGGGCTTTGTCAATATCTTCAGAGAAGACGGTGACTCCCAGACCGTATCGGGATTGATTGGCCAGATCAAACGCCTCATCCTCATCGGATACACGCGCTACGGCGGCAACCGGACCGAATGTCTCCTCATCAAAGACAGCCATGCCCGGACGTACATTGGTAAGGATGGTGGGTTCATAGAAACTGTCCTTGTAACTGCCGCCGGTCTCCAGCTCTGCACCCATCTCTATAGAGCTCTCCACCTGCTGATGGAGCTGTTCAGCCAACTCTTTTCGGGCCAGAGGACCAAACTGGGTATCGTCTTCTAGCGGATCCCCCGTACGGATCTTCTTCACAGCCTCTGTAAATGATGAGAGAAAACGGTCGTAGATGCCGTCTGTTACGATAAAACGTTTTCCGGAGATGCAGCTCTGGCCGGCATTGGCCATCCGCGCAGCGACTGCCGTATCGACGGCGCTCTCCAGATCGGCATCATCCAGAACGATAAAGGCGTTGCTGCCCCCCAGTTCAAGAACCGACTTCTTGATATGCTTCCCTGCAAGAGATCCCACCGTGCTTCCGGCCCCCTCGCTGCCGGTCAGCATGACGCCGGAGATGGCATCGTGGGAGATGATCATCTCAGTCTTGTCGTGTCCCATGATCAGTGCCTGAAACGCCGCATCGGGATAACCGGCATCCCGGAACAGTTTCTCGATCTGTATGGCACATCCGTAGACACCGGAGGCGTGTTTCAACAGCCCTACATTACCGGCCATCAGAGCAGGTGCGGCGAAGCGGAAGACTTGCCAGAAAGGGAAGTTCCACGGCATGATCGCAAAGATCACCCCTGTAGGATCATAGCTTACGAAACTTTCAGAAGCTTCGGTTTCAATCAGTTCATCAGCCAGAAAGTCCTCCGCATTCTCAGCGTAGAAACGGCAGGCCCAGGCGCATTTTTCGATCTCTGCCCGGGATTCGGTGATCGGTTTTCCCATCTCCAGAGTAATGGTCCTGGCAAGGTCATCCCGGCGCTCGATCAGCAGATCTGCAACGCGATTCATCAATTCGCTTCGCTTGTCAAAGGTCACCTCCCGCCACTCCTGAAAAGCGGCATCTGCCCTCCGGATCTTCTCCCTGACCTCCTCATCGGTATGGCCTCTGTATCTGGTAATGACCTCACCGGTCCAGGGATTGACACTTTGAAACTCCCCGTCACTCTCTTCCATAACTATCAGGCTCTCTGCTGTCTGCGACATCTCTTCTCTTATGACTTTGGGTTCAGTAACATGATGATTCAAAAAATCGTATAGGTGCGCTACCTTTTCTGTAGTCAAGCACCTGCCCGACCCGGTGGATCAGGTGGGTTCAGATAACCCTTCCATGAGTCGGTAAAACAGCCCGCACCGCCGATACCTGGCTTACCACCCGTCTCAGGCAGACTTCAAGGTCGTTCGGCCCTGCTGATCTCACTGTCCGCGTCAACATCCAGTCCCCGCCTCTGCAGCAGGTGGCGGACATCGGGCTGTTGCCCCCGGAAATCGAGATAGAGCTCCATGGCATCGCGAGTCCCCCCTTCAGAAAGGATGGTATCACGGAAGTGATCGCCATTCTCCTGTGTCAGGCCTCCCTGATCCAGCATGAATGCAAAAGCGTCGGCTGCCAGGACTTCGCTCCAGATATAAGCATAGTAACTCGCCGAGTAGCCGCCTGCAAATATGTGAGAAAAATAGGGGGACTTGTAACGGGGCGGAACAACCGGATTGTCCAGCCCGAACCGCTCAAGCGATTCAGACTCGAACGAGGCCACGTCATCCGGAATCTCATCAGATTCAAGTAGATGCCAACTCATATCGACTACGGTCGCCCCCAGATACTCCTGTGTATCGAACCCCTGATTGAACTCCCTGGCTGCGATAACCCGCTCCAGAAGCTCCTCCGGGATCTGGTCTCCGGTCTGGTGATGGATCGCGTAGTTTTCCAGGACATCCGGCCGGATCGCCCAGTCCTCATGGAACGTGGAGGGGAACTCTACAAAATCTCTGGGAACAGCGGTTCCCGACAGTGAAGGCCAGGTGACGTCAGAAAAAAGCCCGTGGACAGCGTGGCCCATCTCATGGAACAGCGTCGTGACGTTGTCAAAGCTGATCAGTGCCGGCTCTCCCGACGCAGGTTTGGGAATGTTGAGTACATTCAGAACCACTGGCTTCTGATCCAGCATATGGTTCTGTACAACGAAAGAGCTCATCCAGGCACCTCCCCGTTTCGAACTCCGTTCGAACAGATCCAGATAGAAGAGTCCCAGCTGCGTGCCATCCTCATCAAACACATCAAAGGTCCTCACATCGGGGTGATAGACCGGCAGATCCTCCCGCTCCTCGAAGGTGATTCCGTAGAGCTGATTCATCGTATAGAAGACGCCGTTCTGAATGACAGTATCCAGCTCAAAATAGTTGCGAACCTCATCCTCATTGAACTCATAGCGTGCCTGGCGCACCCTCTCGGCGTAGTACTCCCAGTCCCACGGTTGCAGCTCACCATCCACACCATCTTCAGCCATCATCTCTCGAATCTGCTCCGCCTCCCGCTCAGTATTGGCCTTGACCGGTGGAATCAGATCATTGATCATGGCCAGGGCTGCCTCCGGATCTCCGGCTGTCTGCTGCTCCAGTGCATAGGAGGCCCAGTTTTCATATCCAAGGAGTTCAGCCTTCTCAGCCCGCAGGCTCACCAGATCCAGAATCAGGTCCCGGGAATCGACACCGCCCCCCTCACCGATACCGCGGTAAGCCGAAGCTTCCCAGACCCGCTGTCTGAGATCACGATTCTCGAGTGAGGAGAGAATGGGCTGCCGGGTTGTATTGGTGATCGTGAGCAGATATCCGGAGTCGTACCCCCGCTCCTGAGCCGCTTCGCGGGCTGCAGCAATCCGCTCTTCACCCAGACCCTGCAGCTCCTCCTCGCTCTCAACATGGACCGCCCGTTCATGGGTCATCGCCAGCAGCCGCTCCTGAAACTCTGTAGTAAGCGACGAGAGCTCCCCATTGATTTCACGGATCCGCTCCTGCTCCTCCTCAGAAAGTCTGGCACCTGCACGAACAAAGCTCAGATGCTGCTCCTCAAGCAGTTTCAGCGACTCCTGATCAAGCTCGAGCTCGTCGCGGTTCTCATAGAGCGTCTCGACCCGCCCGAACAGCTCGCGGTTCAGAAGAATGTTGTCGGAGTGATTGGCCAGACGGGGTGCGAGTTCGGCCTGGAGCTTCTGGATATCATCATTGGTATGGGCAGATGACATGTTGTAGAAGACCCGCTGAACCCTTGTCAGAAGCTGTCCGCTGCGCTCGAGCGCTTCAATCGTGTTCTCGAAGGTGGGTTCGCTGTAGTTGTCAACGATGGCGTCGACCTCCTGCAGCTGCTGGTTCATGCCCTCTTCAAAAGCGGGCAAGTAGTCGTCCATCCGGATCTCGTCAAAATCGGGTGCCTGCAGAGGTAGTGTGCTTTCGGTAAAAAATGGGTTATCGTCCATATCAGAGGGTGGCTCAGTGACTCGTTCTATGACAATGGTCTCAACGGGCCGGTTTGAACAGGCTGCCGTCAGCAACAACAGAAAGGGTAGAACAGTGAGAAATAGGTGTTTCATTCGAGAACATAGGTTTGTAAAGTCACTTGGGGATTTGCCAGGCGGATCACTCACCGGTATTAATAGCCGGACCCACCGTAAAAGAGGTTTCACAGACTCCTCAGACTGAACATACAGCACCCGTTTACCGTTCTGAAAAATACAGGACTCAGTTGGCCGCTGCCGCCTGGATGGTCTGTCCGAAAAATACAGCATTCAGGAACAGTTTATTGGTCCCGAACCAGAATGCCCTGAAGTTCGGGTTGTCCGCCATGGATATGACACGTCCCCTTCCATTGCGGCTGACGATGATCGACGACGTCCCTCCGATCACCTCCAGATTTTCTGTCGAGATATAGCCGGCAGCGAGCGGATCCTCTTCGTCATAGACAAGGGGGGAGGCCCATGCATTGGCATCCTGAGTGATGAACCGGTTGCTGTTGCGGAATACCGTCAGCTCCTCCTTTGAAAAGCCATACCCAAGAGGATGGGTGGTATCCAGTTTCGCGTGAAAGATCGAGCCACCGATCACCTGTGCCCCCCGCCGTCCTGCGAGTTCAGCATAGGGGTGCCGGGACGTCTCATCTTCCACCGGCTGAACCTGGTCGAATCTCGCCAGATCCGCCTGTCTGGCCCAACGGGTTGCGCTTCCGATGGCGATCAGCGTCCCCCCGCCAGAGACCCACTCCACGATATCCTTTTCAGCTGAACTGCCCAGAGCACTGTAGTTGCCACTGACCATCGCCAGGACGTTGTACCGGTCCAGATCCACAGCGCTGACCCGTTCAATATCGATCAGTGTAACCGGTATCTCCATCCGCTGGTCAAACAGGTGCCAGATCTCGCCGGCCTCGGATGCCGAAACACCCCGTCCGACCACGACAGCCACTTCCGGCCTCTCCAACGATCTGAAATCGCGGCTCCCCAGATCGATCCCCTCCAGGGCCAGTCCGGTTGAAAGGGCATAGACATCAACCGCATCCTCACGGGTGATCTCGTCAATAATCTGTTCAATGCGCTCACTCCCGATCTCCTGAATCCCCATGGGAATCAGTATGGTCCCGTAACCGAACTCCTTCAGCCCCTCTGCGGTCATCATCTGGAGAGGCATGGATGCAGTCTGCGTTCTGACCCCCTCTCTCTGAAGCCGGTAGAGAGCTCGCGGTGCATACCAGGAGTCCCAGCTGAACATGTAGGCGTAATCACTGCTTCCGCCGATCCGCTCACCGGCCGGGAAGGGGGGGTCCGTCTGTACCCTCTCTCCCAGCAGATGGCTGCTGTACTGCTGATTACCGAGTTCAGCAAACGGAATATTGAAAGCGTAGGGGAGGGTCCAGGCGGAGACATCGTAGAAGAGGCTGTCTTCAAAGCTCGTACGCTGCTCGAACATCGATCGGACCAGCTGATTCTGCCGCTGTTCTGCCGGGATGATCCATGCCTCTCCGGCGCGCCAGGTCTCTCCATCCACCTCCAGGTCCTCCGCCAGCTGATAGATCTCGATCTGATGCTTCCGGATCATGTCGAGCAGGTGCCAGTTCCGGGCCCGATCCTGCCCGTCTCCAAACAGCCAGCCCCTGATCTCTGAACGGCGCCCCTCCTGAAGGGCATCCCGGAAGAAAGCGCGTTTGTAATCATGAAGCTCCTCACGAAGCTCGACGGCTCCGCGGAGCGTAGAGAAGGAGGTGGCCACCTGATTTTTAATTGTCTCCGGAAACGTCTTGACGCCGTGAATACTCTCCTGCGCATGGCCTCTCGAACTGGCCTGCTCGAAGAGGATACCCACCGTCCCCTGAATATCGGGATAGCTCGACCCTTTACCGTAGAAAAAATCATCAAACACCTGACGGGTGAAGTAGAGCTGCTGCCTCTCGTCCAGAGCTTCAGCATGATACTCAGCCAGCGCCCGCGTCAGCTGCTGATTGATATCCGGCGTCATCGGATGGGTTCGAGAGGGGACCCCCGGTTGAAAGAAGTAGGTTGACGAGGTACCCATCTCATGAAAATCAGCCAGAATATTGGGCTGCCACTCCTGATAGATGCGGATCCGCCCGCGACTGATCGGGTGCTGGACGGTCATCCAGTCACGGTTCAGATCGAACCAGTAGTGGTTGGTCCGCCCGCCGGGCCACACCTCGTTGAACTCTCTGGAGGCCGGATCGGTCACTGCTGTATGGCTCTTGTGCATGTTGGCCCAGGTGGCAAACCGGTTCAGCCCGTCCGGATTGAGCGAGGGGTCGAGCAGTATGACCGCCTGATCCAGCAGGTCGGTCACCTCCTGACTCTGAGAAGCTGCAAGACGATAGGCGACAACCATCGATGCGTTGGAGCCGCTCGGTTCGTTTCCATGGACACTGTAACCCATCCAGACCACCGCCGGCATCGTTGAGATATCCAGCTGCTCCGAACGGTCCGGCTGGAGCAGCAGCCGGTGATTACGTCTTATTCCAGTCAGGTTGCGGTGATTCTCCGGCGATGTAATGGTCAGCAGCAGTCCGGGGCGCCCCTCATACGTGGTGCTGTGCTCCTCGATGGAGATCCGGTCGGAAGCTGCTGCAAGCACCTTCATGTAGTGAACCAGCTTGTCGTGTGTGACATGCCACTCACCCACTTTATGCCCGATCACAGACTCGGGTGTCGGAATCTGAGGGTCGAAGGTTTCGTTGTCCGGCAGATAGTCCTGCAGTACCGCCTGTGCCGGTACTCTCTGAACCGACGGGTGAACAGAGGTCTGGGCAAGCGTCTGGGCAGGGTTAAATAGTAGATAGAGGAGGGTCAGACAGAGGGTGGCAACGGGCAGTTTCGGCATCATTCTCCATTTCCGGTTCTCAAACCTCAATAATAGGCTGAAAAGAGGGAAATGAAAAGCGCTTTACGGCCGTAAATGCTGCTGCTTCAGTCCTTTCGGCTGAACCGTATAATTCAGACGGATGGTTCAAACCGGGTACCCGGATCCATTCGGATACCCGGTCCATGATCGTCTGCAACCGAACTCTACTCAACGGCCAGCATGATCGGCAGTCTGTTTATATCAGATACTCAGTCTGAAGCGGGCCAGATGGTAGAGACGGATGGTTCAGCAGTTCCGAAAATACTACTGCGGTGTTACCTCTCAGAACCGGAAGAGGGCGGCGACTGTAGAGGCTGCCGGCATATCCTGCTTTGGCAGAACGTAGACCTTCGCCCCCTGGTTAATCGCCCTCAGAGCTGTCCAGTTGAGCAGCTCGTCGGTGCTTCCGTTCGGACCGCTGTAGTGAACCTGGTGCTCCGACTCATCATAGACTCCCCAGGTCTCCTCATTCATCGAGATAAAGAGTGTATCTGTCTTGCCCATGACGGTCGACTCCACTATCTGCGAGAGGTTGTTGGATGTCCGGCCCGCCTCCTCCTTGTCAAACTGCTCCAGCGCCTGATACATATCCTTCAGAAAATACTCATGGATCACCTCCCACCCCACTTCCCGGAGCTCATGGTTTTTCATACTCCCCGGATAGCGGGTGACCGGGGTTTCCAGCAGTCTCTGGTATTTGTTAAGGGACCTGTAGAGCGAGATAATGTCTTCTGAACCGACCAGCACCAGAGGTTCACCCATCTGCTTCATCAGAGCGGTTACACTCTTCTCAACCCCGCGCATATACTTCTCCACCAGCTTCTTTCTTTCATTATCTGCACTGCCCGGGCCGTAGTACATGACTTCGGAATCAGCACTCGAGTGGAACTGAAGACTGGCTTCCTGTCTGTCACCCACAAAGTCCTCGATATTGGTAAAGATATCACCCGGGGTGATGTTCTCGATACTCTCGCGGGTACACCGGAGCAGTCGCAGATTTTTCGGACTGAGTGCCAGCATGGCCCATGTACCGTTAAGGCTGACCATCGGCAGCAGAGGCGTGATCAGAAAGTGATCCCGGAGATAGACCCGCTCGTTGAGAGAGTAGGGGAGCTGGTAAATCTCGTAGAGATCCCTGTTCATATAGAAGACCATCCCCTCATCAGCGTGGTTCCAGAAGTTGTAGTCCTCAAGAAGCTGACGCGGGCGCTTCAGAATCTCTTCAACGTCCAATCTCTTCATGCCCTTCTCAAGCAGCTGGGATTCTGCTTCTGACAACAGGTTTTTGAAGCGGATCGGATCCTGCTGAACCTCTTCCCCCTTTTTGTGCGTTGGCAACGTGATGGTCAGGTTCAGGTCATCCGTTCTGTCGATCAGTTCCTCAATACTAGTCCTGCTAATCATACGCCAGAAATATTTTGGTTGGAGTTGCTTTATAATGCATCAGTAACCGGGTCCCGTTGATGTGACATGCACCAGATCCGGGAGTAGAACAGACATTATGGAGATGACTGGAAATTTCGGTGCCCGTCTCTGTTTCCCGATTGATCTTTCATACCTTCCCTTACCCATTATAAAGGATTTGTTACAACAAAGGTTCCACTCGGTTACAGCCAGATGGGTTTCGGGTCCGGATTTCAGAGACTTCCCCAAACCACAATCATCCCTCATGAGATCACTTCTCATCGCACTGCCTCTTCTGCTGATGTCGGCGGGTGATCTTGTCGGACAGATCAACAGTAGCCAGATCTACAGCAACCAGTACCGCCCCCCCGGCATGGACTGGCATGAACTGCAGACGGACCACTTCAGAATCATCTACCCCGCAAAGGCGGCTGATGAAGCCCGCCGTTCAGCCGGCATCCTTGAGAGCCACTACCCGCATGTTCGTGAGAAGGTTGGCGGTAATCTGCACCGCTTTCCGGTGATCCTCAACACCGAAAGTGATATTGCCAACGGGTTTGTCACACCACTCAACTTCCGGTCGGAGGTGGAGATCACTCCATCGAGGGGAAAATCGATGAACCCGCGCTCTGGTGACTGGCTGAACCTGGTTCTTCCGCATGAACTGGTTCATGCACTCCAGATGAGTGTCAATCCGGGAGGTGTGACCTGGCTGGCCGGCCTGTTTTCACCCGATCTGCGCCGCTCCATCCATACCGCCGCTCCGGTGGGTGTCTTCGAGGGAGTTGCTGTCCACTATGAGAGCCATGGTCCGGGGATGACCGGCGGAAGAGGCGCCCATCCGTTTTTTATCAACCGGTTCAGGCAGGATCTTCTGTCGGGCTCCCCCTGGTCCATGGGGCAGCTCTTCCACCGATCTGCCTCGACCCGGCCCTTCGACCGTCACTACGCCGGCTCCTGGGAGTTTATCGACTGGCTGGAGAAGCAGTATGGCGAGAGTGCCTTCAGAGAGGCGGTCCGTTTCCACTACCGCTGGCCCCTGTTTGGATTTGGTGTAGCGCTGAGAGCTGAAACCGGCCACTGGCCCCGAGCTCTCTACCGGAAATTCATCCGAGACCGGCTGACAGTTATCGACCCGGAGCTCCAGCCATCTGAAGCGGCGGATATCCGGACGGCTGAGGGGCAGAGACTCGACCCGGGATACGGCGGGCCATCATTGAGGCGTCCACTCTGGCTCGACAACCACCGTCTTCTGGTTCATGGCAGCTTCTACAACGCACCGACAGGTTTCTGGATCATCCATCTCGACAGCGGGCGCTATGAGATGCTCTTGGAGAGCGCATCAACCGACGACTACCGCTACGCCTTGAGCAGCGACGGCAGGACGCTTCACTTCGCTGATCTGGTGGCAAACCCCCGTTACGACGGCGTGTTCCGCTCCCGGCTCCACACGGCTGATCTCTCCACCGGACGGGTCACTTCTCTGAAACGGCCGGAACGACTCTACGCTCCCGATCCGGGATCCCCGTTTCTGGCGCTTCAGACGTCTGGCACAGCGGGACGTCTGGTGGCTGTCGACTCCGGTGAGGGCACGGTCACTCCGCAGCTTGATCCCGGCGCCGCTGCGTCAGTCATAGAGGTTCAGAGACACCCGCTGCACCAGGACCTGATCGCTGTCATTGCACGGCGGGGGTCGCAACAGGCCCTCTGGATCAGCCATACCGACAAGCTTGAGGGTCTGCTGGAGAGAGAGCCGGCGGTCTCCTTCAGAGAGGGCTCTCTCTACGACCTGGCCTGGCACCCGGAGGAGAGGCACCTCCTCGTCACCAGTGACCGGACCGGGGTGATGGATATCTATGAGTACCGGCACGAAAACAGAAAGCTCAGACAGATCACACGATCCCGCTCCAATGCGTTTGAAGCGAGCTATTCGCCCGACGGGGACCGTATCGCCTATATTGTCCAGGAGGGAAGTATCTATCTGCCCATGCTTCTCGACAGAAAAGATTTTCTGAACCGTACTGTTCCGTCATCGGTCTGGAGAGGTCCCTCTGAACGTGACAATGGAGAGGTGGGTAGTTCAGAAACCAGAGCAGATGGGGACGGATCCGATCAGAGCGGCACGTACAGTGTACAACCCTACCGCAGTGGACTCTCCTGGCTTAAACCTCGCACCCTTCTGCCGCTCTACAGGCAGCGGCCAGGCAACGGCCACCAGTTCGGACTGGAGCTCCACTCTACAGATCTGCTGTCCCGGAACACCTATCGTGCCGAGTTCAGCCACCTCTACGATCGCTACTGGTTCGATCTGGACTACACCTGGACCGGAAGTCACCCCGGCCTCAAAACATCACTTTTCAGCCGTCCCGGAACCATCCGTCTGCCTGCCGCCACAGACACTGATGCCATACGACTGCTCCAGCGCAGCACCGGTGCCGGTATCGAGATCCCCTGGCGCTATCTCATTGAAAACCGCACCCGGTACTCTTCACTGCAGGTGAATCCGGGATACAGAATCTCACGCCTCTCTCTCTATCCGCTCCGGGGCAGAGGGCCTGCAGGTATTGAGTCGGACTGGCTTCACACGATCTCTATGGAGATGGTGTTCAGTTACCGGCTCCGCCAGCATATACGGGATATCCAGCCCAGTGCCGGCTGGGTTCTTTTCGCGCAGAGTGATCTTGATCTGAACCAATTCTCTATACGGACCTCCGTCAACAACCGGACCGTCACCCGTACTCTCTCAGGCAGACAGGGGCTGAGAGCGGGGATCACCACCTGGGTGGCACCGGCAGCCAGATGGAACCAGTCACTGCGTCTGGATCTGCAGCTCATCACGCAGACTGCTCCAGGGCCCTACAGCATCGATCAGCTGGTTTCGCCGCTCTATCAGGACACCCCCTATCCGGATGCCAGCCGTCTCGGCCTGTTCAACACACGCTACACAGTTCCACTCCTTTTCCCGGATGACGGTGGGTTTCTGGTTCCGGTCTACCTCTCCAATCTCTATCTGGTACTTTTCAGCCAGTCAGTTGCAGATCTCGACCAGAGTCCATTCCTTGCGCAACAGAACAGGATCCGTACAGCGATCGGAGCCGGGATCAGAACACGGATCAGACTTTCAAATCTGAATCTTGACCTGGGAATCGGCGTTGGCTATGAGCCGGGCCGGCAGCAGTGGAGACTCCTGCTCGGGCCTTTTTAATGTATTCAGGTTTAAATCATTCAGGTTTATCCTGGTTCAGCTATATTCACTGCTGGTTCAATCCGGGTAGCCACCACACTTCGGAGATCCTTTCGGTGATCCTGGGCACGCTTCGGATAGCCCCAACACTTTGGCTATCCGATAACACGCTTCGGATAGCCCCGACACTTTGGTTATCCGGCGCCACGCTCCGGATAGCCCCAACACCTTGGTAATCCGGCACCACGCTTAATGACACGGCCAATTCTAATTTACAGACATGACCAGACTTAAAAACAACCTTGTCGGCCTGCTGGCCACTCTTCTGCTCACGCTGATCGCAGCCGGTTGTGGAGGGGAGAGGGAGACGGAGACCGAGGAGGTATTCGAACAGAGACGCAGCCCCATCGTCATCTCCACCGTCTCACATCAAGATACCTACGTCAAGGTGGTCTATGGCCAGCCCTACAAACGGGGCCGGGAGATATTTGGTGAACTCGAACCTTTCGGGGAGGTCTGGAGAACCGGTGCCAATGAGGCGACCGAGATCACTACAACCCGGGATATTCTGCTGAATGGAGAACGGGTCGAAGCCGGCACCTATGCCCTCTACACCATTCCGGATCCTGAGGAGTGGACCATCATCCTCAATACGAATCTCGGTCAATGGGGAGCGTTCAACTACGATCCGCAGTACGACTACCTGAGATTCACCCGTCCTGTACAGCAGACAGACGAGGTGGTAGAGGCGCTGACCATCACGTTTGACCAGGTCGAGGGGGATGAAACTGTCCTCTCGATCTCCTGGGACACCACCCGTGTCGAAATACCTGTCGAATTTCTCTGAACCGGTTCTGTCAACTCTGCCCGAGAAGTTCGAGAATCCGCTGCGGTACCTCAACCTCCATCGTCAGAAGGGTGGAGGCGTGGGTTTTTCCCTGTGCATCAAGTTTCAGGGAGACGGTCCCGCCACCATCCAGGCTATCATGAAGCACAAAGTTGAACGCGTGGAGGTTGGGTAGCTCATACCGCACCACCTCACCCCGGCAGAGCGGTGTCATATAATCTTTGACCCGTTCTGCAGTCAGAATCTCTTTCAGAAATGGGTAGAGATCCGGGTGCCGGGCGATAATACCGATATTACTGGAGCTTCCCTTGTCACCACTCCGTCCGACCGCCAGCTTCAGCAGGGGTACAGTCCGCATCTTCATCATCATCTCCTCGAAGAGGCGGTGACTGAACCGAAGGTGACCGGCTCCTCACCCATCTCCACGAGACTCTGATGGATGCTCTCTTCCTGGTCGGGCGAGACAATGGCGACCAGACCCAGACCCAGGTTGAATGTCTGTCTCATATCCTCCTCCGGCACACTCCCCAGCTCCTGAATCCATCTGAAGAGCGGCGGCCTCTCCCAGGACTCCCAATCAATATCGAGAGCCAGGCCCTCCGGAAGAACACGGCGTGTATTGCCTGCAATTCCCCCCCCTGTGATGTGTGAGAACCCTCGCACCCCCTCCTCGTTTTTCAGACGATCAATCACCGGAAGATAGGATCTGTGAATGGCAAGCAGGGCATCTCCCACGCTGCTCTGAAGCTCTTCAATATAGTCATCCACCTTGTAGTGGCTGAAGATCACCTGTCTGGCAAGGGAGTAGCCATTGGTGTGGAGTCCGCTGCTTCTGATACCGATCAGCAGGTCGCCCTCCCGGGTCCCGCTGCCTGTGATCAGTTTTTTCCGGTCCACAATTCCAACAATTGTACCGGCCAGATCGAACTCCCCCTCCTTGTAGATGTCGGGCATCTCCGCTGTTTCGCCACCGATCAGTGCTACACCGCTCTCCTTACATGCCGTAGCGAATCCCCGGATCACATCGACGCCGATCTGCTGCTCCAGTTTTCCCGTAGAGAAGTAGTCCAGGAAGAAGAGGGGTCTGGCGCCGCAGACAGCGATATCGTTTACGCAGTGGTTGACAAGATCCTGGCCGATGGTATCGTAGCGGCCTGATCTGAATGCTACAATCAGTTTAGTTCCGACGCCGTCAACACTGCTCACAAATACAGGCTCCTCGTAGCCAGACAGGTCGGGGGCGAAGAGGGCACCGAATCCGCCGATATTGGAGAGGACCTGGTGATCGTGGGTTTCACTGACCATATCCTTGATGGAGTTGACCAGATTTTCACCTGCTTCAATATCAACGCCGGAGTCTCTGTAGGTATGGGATTTTTTACTCACAACTGAGAGGGGTTTAATTGGAAAAACAGTGGATCCTTGCTCCGGATATTTCCATTGCAATCCGGACAGGGACAATATCGCCAAACGGTATCTGCTGAAGATCTGACTCCAGCCATATGGAATATAGAAAGTTTCAGGGAGGGAGTCTGTCTCCCGGAAGGTGACTTTTCCACAGGAGTATACAAGAACAGAATAATTTTGAAATCTCTTTAGTAGATAGTAGAACCCTGTTCATATGTTGATAAGAGAATTTGCCACAGGCGTGTGATAAAAATTAAAGGAATGTGCAATACTTTGTGGATAACATCTGTAATGAAAACAACTGCTTAGGTGTCTTAGGTCTACGTTACCCACATAGTTACATGGTTTTTACATAACTTTGCACTGCTGTTATCGACAACTGGAATAACTGACATGGAATTGTGGAAAGCCGACTTCTGGTGTGGATTGGTGTGGATGACTTCCATCGGAGATAGAGATTTACCGTTATTCACATCTGAGAGGTCAGTTATCCACATAGATATTCACATATGAAATTAGTGGTTCAGAGAGTCTCCCGTGCGCGGGTGACAGTAGATGGAGACATTGCAGGTGAGATCGGACCCGGGCTGCTGCTGTTTATCGGTGTCGGAGACGATGATGACCGTGAAGTTGTAGAGTGGATGGTTGACAAGGTTCTTGCGCTTCGGATCTTTGAGGATGAAGAGGGTAAGATGAACCGTTCAGTCCGCGATGAGAAAGGTGGAGTACTGGCCATCTCACAATTTACTCTCTATGGAGATGTTTCTAAGGGTACACGGCCCAGTTTTATCAAAGCAGCGAGGCCCGGACCGGCGGAGGATCTCTACAACTTTTTTGTCACTGCGTTGAAGGAACGATCAGATCTTGAAGTAGCCAGCGGGGTTTTCGGGGCAAAAATGGATATTGAACTGGTGAATGACGGACCGGTAACGATCCTGATCGAGAAGTAAGACTACTACAGATGAGTGTACTGTTACTGTTTATTGATGGCATCGGACTGGGTGAGAACTCCCGGAATAACCCCTTTACCGATGAACAGCTTGAGACGTTTCATGAATTGAGCGCGGGAGATGGGTTCTACAACTATTTCAAGCCCGTTACGGATGAGGATCTCCGGTTTATGGCGGTTGATGCCAACCTCGATATGGAGGGGCTGCCACAGAGCGGAACAGGACAGGCCTCGCTCTTTTCAGGCAGTAACGCCTCCCGTCTGGCCGGCCGTCACTTCGGTCCCTACCCGCACTCCAAAACAAGAAAATTACTGGAGACTGGCAGTCTGTTTCATCAGGTGATGGAGGAGGGGTTCACACCGCACTTCATCAACGCCTATCCCGAACAGTTTTTCCGACAACTGGAGAAGCGCAGAAGATGGACCTGTACGACATTGATGGCGGTATCGTCAGGGCAGAGATTGAACGGTATCGATGATCTCAGAGAGGGGAGAGCCCTTACAGCCTGCCTGACCCAGGAGAGCTGGAGCCGGGTAAGCGGATCCGATGTGGACGTGATTACGGAAGAGGCGGCGGCAGAGCGGATGGTCAGAGCCGGTGAACGGTATGACCTGGTGTTGTATGAGTATTTTTTGACTGACAAGGCGGGTCATAGTCAGTCAGAAAAGCAGTCCCGGAAGGTATTGAGACAGCTGAACCGGTTCATACGTCACACTCTGAAAACCAAGAGGAGGGAGGATCATCTGGTAATCTGCAGTGATCACGGTAATCTGGAAGATCTATCTGTAAAGACCCATACGCGAAACCCTGTACCTCTCATAGTACAGGGGCCGGTCGATCAGCAGATCGAGGCAGACTCCATTATGGATCTGCCAGATGTTATTATGCAGCTGTTGCTGGAGCAGTCGGGGAGAAGCGTAACAGACGAGCCCGCGGTGTCACTTCTCGATAACAGAACGGATCCGTGAGAAGATCTCTTCAACGGTTCCTATACCGTTGACTTCGAAAACCAGTCCTTGCGCTGCGTAGTGATCCTTGACAGGGCGGGTTTCACGCTCATAGACAGCAAGACGGTTCCGGACACCCTCTTCAGTGTCGTCACTACGACCCTCACCACGTGAGAGAATCCGCTTGACCAGCTCCTCTTCCGGAACCTGAAGTGAGATGAATGCGGACAGTGCCTCGTTCTGCTTTTTGAGCTGATCGTCAAAAGCTTCTGCCTGTGCAACGGTTCTGGGGAATCCATCCAGGATATACCCCTCTTCGTAGGTGTCACTCTTGAGTTCGTCAGCCACCAGATCCACCACGGTCTGGTCGGGAACCAGCTCACCGGCATCCAGCATCCCTTTCACCTTCTTGCCGAGAGGCGTCTCGTTACGAATCGCCTCCCTGAATATCTCTCCGGTCGAGAGATGAGGAATGCTGTAGTGTTCGCTGATCAGTGAAGCCTGGGTTCCCTTACCTGCACCTGGAGGGCCGAATAGAATCAGTTTCATGAAGTTTTGGCATTTCCATTACCATTCCCGTTTCCACCGTCCCGATTCAGGCTCTTCTCCTGGATACGGGCCGCTTTACCACGCAGCTCGCGGAGATAGAAGAGCTTTGAACGCCGGACCTTTCCCTTCTTCACCACATCGATCTGAGCGATAAACGGGGTGTTCAGCGGAAATATCCGTTCGACACCGATATTACCGGACATTTTTCTTACGGTGAATGTCTTGTTCGCACCGCTGCCACGTTCGTTGATGACCACGCCCTTGTACTGCTGGATCCGCTCCTTGTCACCTTCACGTACCCGATAGTGCACATTGACTGTGTCACCCGCTGTAAAATGGGGAATGTCGTCGCGTACGACCGTTTGTTCAATCAGTTTTAATTTTTCCATGAGACTACTGTATGTATTAGGGCCACTTCTGAAAGCGGCCTATGTGTAAAAGAACTGTTGTAAAAGGACTGTTGGTCAGTATGTTATTGGTCAGAAACTCTGTTCGAAAAACCTGTTCATAACGAAAAATCAGAACCCAGATTCCAAAAGCTCTATAGTGAATTTGTGCCTGTATGCCGCACCGGTTGCGAGTGTCTGAATCTTGTACTGCTGAGCAGCAGGGTGTCAGCTGTCTTTATGGTGCTTTTTTGCAAGATCGGGCCTCAGTTTCTCGGTTCTTGCCAGCGCCTGATTACGTCGCCACATCTCCACACGCTTGTGATCTCCCGACAGCAGAACATCCGGTACTTTCAGACCCCTGAAATCAGCTGGACGGGTATAGACGGGTGGCGACAGCAGCGACTCCTGAAAAGAGTCGGTGAGGGCACTTTCCGAATCTCCGAGCACTCCCGGCAGCAGACGTACAATGGAGTCTGTAATGGCCATAGCAGGTATTTCACCTCCTGACAGAACCACATCACCGATTGAAAATTCACGGGTGATCAGCTGCTCCCGTACCCTGTGATCCACCCCTTTGTAGTGGCCGCACAGGATCAGAATGTTCTGCTTGAGTGAGAGTTCATTCGCATGCTTCTGTTCATACCGCTCAGCATCCGGCGCAGTGAAGATAATCTCATCGTAGGAGATCTCACTCTGCAGCGATTCTATACAGTCGAAGACAGGCTGAGGTGTCATCACCATGCCCGCCCCGCCGCCATAAGGGTAGTCATCCACTTTCCGGTGTTTGTCGGTCGAATAGTCACGAAGATCGTGTATTCGTATATCCACCAGATTCTTCTGACGCGCACGACCCACAATGCTCTCTGCAAGAGGACTCTCCAGCAGTGCAGGGACTGCAGACAAGATATCTATACGTAACATGGGTCTGGTTCAGATATCAATGAGTTGATTCAGGTTCCGGCACTTGAGCGTCTGTGTGGACGGATCTGCAGAAACGACATACTCATCCACCCAGGGGACAAGTACTATTTTAACAAGCCCCTCCTCTTTCTCAAGATGCACCTCAAGGATCGG
>Ga0209487_1001331_pt1 | contig 21062 bp, 20 predicted proteins | sample Poulit2012_FD_187524 | JGI IMG/M metagenome (GOLD analysis project Ga0209487, IMG submission 187524) | Agricultural soil microbial communities from Georgia to study Nitrogen management - Poultry litter 2012 (SPAdes) (version 2) | ecosystem: Environmental > Terrestrial > Soil > Agricultural land...
TCAAGTAACCACCAAAAATATCCTAAATAACTATTTCGATGTTCAGCTTTTAATCCTGATTTCACTAAATATATTAGTAAATCTTTTCGTCTCAATAAGTCTTGTAAATATGTTTTCAAAAAAGACACCGCCTAATTTTTGTTACTCTTTTTTCCTAGCGAATTTATGACGTATAACATCAAATATTGAACGTAAGGCATAGTTCGTAAAATACCAACTAGCCCGTAAAAAGTGATGCTTTTCGATATGACGATATACGTACCAATTACGTTTCGCTGCTTGAATTTTATTACTTGAAATTGACCCTTCAACCAAACGATAATGGGCTAACACTTCAGGGATACCGTAGGCACGATACCCTTTTCGTAAAATCTTTAACCAAAAGGCATAGTCTTGCCGGGTTCGGATGTTTACCATTCTTAACTCACCGATTTTTTCGCGATCAAGCATGACGGTTAAACATCCAATGACACATTGCTTCATCAAATCATCATACGTAATGACCGGTGGAACCTTTGATAGAATGGCTGTTTCCGTGCCATCCTCCTTGACCCTAGCGTACCTTGTGAAAGAAAAGGCAATATCCTTTTCCTCCATAAATGCGACTTGTTTAGCTAATTTTTCGGGTAACCATTTGTCATCACTATCTAAAAAGGCAAGATATTTTCCTTTCGCGTGATCCATGGCTGTGTTTCTAGCTACAGCGGAGCCGCTATTTTCTTTAAGAGTAATTAGCTGGATCCGCTCATCTTGCGCTTGATATTTTTTAATAATAGAAGTTGTTTCATCTTGTGAACAATCATCGACAATAATCATTTCCCAGTTTTCATACGTTTGGTTAAGAACTGATTCAATTGTTTCTGCGATAAATCTTGCTGCATTGTATGCGGGTGTGATGACCGACACAAGATTTTCTTCATATGTCATCAATGGGAAACAGTCCTATTCTTTAATATTTTATCATACCAAGAGATAAGCTTCTTTGCTTCCTCTTGCCAATTTAATTCATTCATGACGGCTTGTCTACCTTTTTCCCCCATTTGCTTAGCTTTATCGGGATGCTCAAGCAAATATGTAATCGCCTGTTTGATAGCGACATGATCATATGGATCAACAGCTATCCCACACTCATAAGTTTCGATAAACTCTTGCCAAACAGGAAAGTTTGAGCAAATAATCGGTAAACCAGCATTCATATATTCAAAAAACTTTGTGAGTTCCTTTTGCATATAATGATCGGTTGGCGGAAAAAGGGCTATCCCTGCCAGCCACTCACGCTCTTCATACTTTCGATCAATATCTTCTTTTTCAACGAATCGATCGATTCCTTCAATATGAATGCGCTCTTCATGACCCTTTGCTTGGTTATACATTTTTTCAGATAATTCCTTCGGGCATTTTCCGATAAAATGAACCGAGACTTCATTATGAATAGCTGGAATCTCCGCATGAAAAAGTGCTCCCCGATCTTCGGTAACATTGCCAGTATACAATAACTTCGGCTCTATTTTCTCCTTTTTTCGATTCTTTGTTAGAAAGTTTTCATTTAAAAGGGGGTAATTTAAAATTAATTCGCCACGTTTATAAAGATTATAATAGTATTTTTCCGCTAAACTAAGTTCCATTTTTGTGATAAATAATTTTTCCATCCATGTATATACTTTTGCAAATATATGTCTTAAAAACTTCGGCAAATAATCCTTTTGCAAAATACTTGTCACATAATCTTCATGGACATCATAAATAACTGTATTATGTTTATTTTTCAACAATGCACCAACGATCATTAGTTCTGGATCATGAAAATGATAAATGTCAGCCTTTAGTTTTTTGGCTTTTCGATATGCTGAAATTGAGCCGAAAATCATGCGACTTATGCGATTTCCGTATTGTTTTACTGGAATATGTTTAATATTTTCAATATCCTCTAAAGATTCATCATCTTTCGCAATATAGTATACTTGAAAGCCTGCTTTCGCTAAAGATTTACACTGTTTATGATAAATGCGCGGATCTGTCGGATGATGCACCGTTGTCATATGGACGACCCGCTGCTTCTTAGCCATTCATTCATCAGCTCCTATTGTTTCCAAAAAGACTCGTTCATACTGTCGGACAATTGTTTCAGCTGAAAATTCCTTCGCTCGATAGAGACCTTCTTGCTGACGGCGGATCTTTTCTTCTGTTGACATCGTAAGTGCCTTTTCTAATTGGTCGGCCATCGTTTCTGCATCACCTACTGGAGTGATAAGGCCGTATCTCCCATTTTGTAATACTTCCTCTGCACCAGGTTTACAATTTGTAGAAACGATTAACGTTTCCGTTGCTAGAGCTTCAACGAGCACATGACCAAACCCTTCTGCCTCAGAAGATAAGGCGAACACATCGGCTCGTTTAAAATATTTATATGGGTTTTCCTGAAAGCCTAAAAAGTGTACATCCTCTTCAACCTGAAGTTTTCTAGCCTTTTCTTGTAGCTCTTTTATTAAAGCCCCTTCCCCTAAAATAATTAGGTTTACAGGTTGGCGCTTCTTTACCTCCGCAAAAGCTTTGATTAATGTCTTTTGGTCTTTTTCAGGAACGAGCCTTCCAGCGGTTACAATTGTTTTTCGCTTCTGCTGAAAAATCACTTCATGCTCGTCCGGAAATCGATCCTCTTCCGCTAATTTTTGAATGTTTACTAGATCAATTGGATTGTAAATAACTGATATTTTATTTTCCGGAACAAAATATTTACTTACTATATTTTCTTTTACACCGTTAGATAGAGCGATAACTTTATGAGCAAAACGATATAGTTGACCGAAAAAGAAGAGTTTCATATTTTCGCTAACACTTCCACCTAAAAAGGCCGCTTCGCGAACGATTGTTTTCGCTTTAGTCCGGGAAAGTAATCTAGCAATAATAGCTATCGTATTATAATTTGGAATCGTACTAAATACAATATCCGGCTGTTCTTTTTTTATAAAATCTCTGAAAGGGATGATGGCTGAGCGAAGCCGTTTTGCTGGTAGTTTTTCAATACGAACATCTTCATGGACATATTTTTCATAACTGCCAGAATAATTCAGTGTGACGATAATCGGTTCAAATGTTTCTTTATTTATATAATTCACGATATTTACGAAAGTCCTAGCCGCACCACCAGCTCCGAGTTCGTAAATGAAAAAAACAACCTTTTTCTTCATAGTAATATCCAGCCTTCCCTGTTTCTACATGAAAAACACTCATCAAATTATAGCATATTGGCCTAGTTTTGAATATCTTTCAAAGAAATTCGCTAAGATAATACATTAGACTTGCTTTATATGAATGGGGTTCTTTGTTTACCTTTTTACTAGACTAGCTTAATTTTAGTTAACAAGTACATTATACCATGATCTATATATATGGAAAATGAACATAGTAGTAATTATTGAGTTATGTTTGTCATTTTTGGTAACATGTATACAACTTAATGATTCCATAAACAATTACATGTATAATAAAACATATATTTCTTGAATAAGAAAAGGGATGAAAAATCGTGAAAACTTTATATGAAGATTTACAAAACAAGAAAGAAAAAATTTCGGTTATTGGACTCGGTTATGTAGGGTTACCCGTTGCCATTGAATTTGCGAAAAAGTATGATGTTATCGGTTTTGATATTGATGAAGAGAAGGTAGATATTTATCGAAAGGGAACAGATGTAACAAATGAAGTCGGTGATGAAGAATTACAAAAGTCAACAATCACCTTGTCTTCTAAGGAAGAGGATTTACGGGATTGTAAATTTCATATTGTTGCTGTTCCCACACCGATTAACACGGATAAAACGCCAAATTTAGCGCCGATTATTAGTGCAAGTCGTTCCATCGGGCGAAATATACAAAAAGGTTCTGTCGTCGTTTATGAATCGACCGTATATCCAGGTACAACGGAGGAAATTTGTATTCCAATTATTGAGGAAGAATCTGGTCTCACCTTTGGGGAAGATTTCAAAGTTGGATATTCTCCCGAGCGAATTAACCCGGGAGATAAAGTTAACACCCTTACCAAAATAACGAAAGTTGTCTCCGGTTCCGATGATGAGGCTTTACGAATTATTTCTGATCTATATACCTCTATTATTGAAGCTGGCGTTTTTGAAGCTGAATCGATTCGCGTCGCTGAAGCCGCTAAAGTGATTGAAAACTCTCAGCGTGATATTAATATTGCCTTTATGAATGAACTTTCGATGGTATTTAATAAAATGGGGATTAATACTAGCGCAGTCCTTGAAGCCGCGAGAACGAAGTGGAACTTTTTGCCTTTCACACCTGGATTAGTTGGCGGACATTGTATCGGTGTTGATCCATATTATTTCACGTATAAAGCAGAACAGCTCGGCTACCACTCACAAATTATCTTAGCTGGACGTAAAATAAATGATAATATGGGTAAACACGTAGCAAATAACATTGTAAAAACGATGATCCAATCTAAGCAACAAATTCATGATGCGCGGATTGCGATCCTCGGGTTAACCTTTAAAGAAAATGTCGGTGATGTTCGAAATACCCGGGTTATCGATATTATCAATGAACTTAAAGATTATGGTGTTGAACTACTCGTTCATGACCCAGAAGCAAATGCTGAAGAAGTTTATGAAGAATTTAACATTTCCCTCGTTGATCAAGCACAATTAACGAATGTAGATGCGATTGTTTTAGCCGTTCCTCATGATTCATATATGGAAGAGTTAACGTTAGAAAAACTATCCACAATGTACCGAAAGGATGATAAAAAAGTTCTCATCGACGTGAAAAGTGTATTTACTCAAAAGGAATGTGAACAAAACGGCTTTACGTATTGGAGTTTATAATAAACACTTTATTCAATAGAGTTATGCCCCCTTATACAAAACTGTATGAAGGGGGCTTTTACTTTGCTTGTTAAGCAATCATCATTATCTTCTAAACAATGTCTTTATTTTTGTGTCATTTAGGTTCGCTTTCCTTTATTGCCAAATATCCTTTCTTATTTAATGAATAAAGTCAGTATTTTTAGTATAGTAAGTAAATATACACACAAATTGGGAGGCCTTACAAATATGTTATTGATCAAAAATACAGTCATTTACACAGGCACAGGTGAAATTTTAGAGGATCAACAAATTCTAGTGAAGGATGGTGTCTTTCATAAAATTAGTCAGAAAGTAAAAGCGCCTAAGGACTGTGACCTTATTGATGCTGAAGGAAAAATCATCACCCCTGGACTGATCGATGTTCATACTCACTTAGGTGTTCATGAACAAGGTGTTGGTAGAGAAGGTGCAGATTTTAATGAATCTAGTGACCCGATCACACCGGAAGTTCGCGCAATTGATGGGATTAATCCTCGGGAAGAAGGTTTTCAAGATGCGAGACGTTCAGGTGTTACGACTGTTCAAGTGATGCCGGGAAGTGGAAACATTTTAGGTGGCGAAATGGTTGTCATGAAAACAGCTGGAAAAATTGTTGATGAAATGATTATTAAAAATCCTTCAGGAATGAAAGCTGCGTTAGGAGAAAACCCCAAACGACAAGGACCTGGCACAAGCGGTAAAAAACCAATGACCCGAATGGGAATTGCCGCTAAATTACGGGCAAAGCTTATGGAAGCTGAAGATTATCTAAAGAATCAAGATAGAAACAAAGAACGTGACCTTGGACTCGAACAGTTAGCGAAAGTATTACGCAGAGAGATGCCACTTCGTGTGCATGCCCATCGTGCAGATGATATCGTTACAGTATTACGTATCAAAGAAGAATTTGATATTGATATAACGATTGAACATTGTACAGAAGGTCACTTTATCCCAGATTATGTTGCCGATAAAGACGTTCGAGTGTCTATTGGACCAACGATGTCAACCCGATCAAAAGTTGAATTAAAAGATAAAACATGGGAAACACTTAAAGTATTAACAGATGCCGGTGTGTCTTGTTCGATTACGACCGACCATCCTGTTATTGGTATTGAATATTTAACCTTCAGTGCTATTGAAGCGATTAAACATGGGCTGACGGAACAACAAGCCTTACGAGCAATTACATTAAATGCCGCAAAGCATATTGGTGTAAGTGATCGTGTTGGTTCTATTGAAGAAGGTAAAGATGCGGATTTTGTAATTTGGAGCGGAAGTCCCTTTGACGTAAGAAACTCTGTTGAACAAGTATTTATTGACGGAACAAACGTCTTTTCATAATATTTCGCGAATGATATAAGCTAGTATCTGAATGACAGATACTAGCTTTTTTATCGTTTTAGTATAACCTTTTCATCATTTTCCAATCATATGGGCAACTATATTTGATTTTACATTGGATTCCGTTACAATATTAAGGGTAAATAGTGTATAAAATTTTATGTATAGTTGGGGGCTTCTTCATTGACGAATAAACAAAAACCAAAGGCTGTATTAGTAATTTTTGGAGCAACAGGTGATTTAGCGAATCGTAAATTATTCCCATCTATTTTTCGATTGTATACAGAAGGAAAAATATGTGAGGAAGTAGCTATTGTCGGTGTCGGCAGAAGAGATTGGAATCATAAGATTTTCCGGGAAAATGTTAAAACTTCTATTAAGGAAGCTTTTCCAAGACAAGACGTATCTGATGAGTTTATGACACACTTTTATTACCAACGAGTACATATTGATGAAAAAGAAGGTTACATTCAGTTAGGCAATCTTATCGAAGGGTTAGAACAGGAGTATGACACAGAAGGCAATCGCATGTTTTATTTAGCGATGGCTCCTGAATTTTTCGGAACATTGTCAAATAACATTAAACAGTATGGTTTAAAGAGTGGGGCAGGCTGGACACGACTCGTCATCGAAAAGCCTTTCGGACATGATTACCCATCTGCAAAAGCATTAAATGAAAAAATTCGAGCCGGCTTTGAAGAACATGAAATTTATCGTATTGATCATTATTTAGGGAAAGAAATGGTTCAAAATATTGAAGTGATTCGCTTTGCAAATGCTATTTTTGAACATTTATGGACGAACCAATTTATCGCAAACATTCAAGTCACTTCAAGTGAATCGATCGGTATTGGCGAACGGTATGAGTTTTACAATCGAGCAGGAGCAAACCGAGATATGGTCCAAAACCATATGTTACAAATGGTTGCATTACTTGCGATGGAGCCTCCGATTAAATTAACAACCGATGAAATACGTTCGGAAAAAATAAAAGTTTTACGGGCGCTCAGACAAATGTCAGCGGAAGACGTGCGAAAGAACTTTGTCCGTGGTCAATATGATGCAGGTGAAATTAACGGCAAAAAAGTACCTGCTTATCGAGATGAAGACCCTTTGTTAAAGGATTCTAACACAGAAACCTTTGTTGCCGGGAGAATATTCATCGATAATTACCGCTGGGCAGGCGTTCCCTTTTACATCCGAACAGGAAAGCGCATGACCGCAAAATCAACGCGCATCGTCGTCGAATTCAAAGATATACCGATGAAATTGTATTATGAAAGCAAAAGTGAAAAACATCCAAACTTACTCGTTATTGACATTCAGCCGGAGGAAGGAGTTACCTTCCATATGAATGTTAAAGAAACCGGAACAGGATCTTTTGCTGAACCGATTAAACTATCCTATCGAACAGATAGTAAAGACGCTGACGGAGTAATTAACACACCGGAAGCCTACGAAAAACTTATTTATGATTGTATGATTGGTGATGGCACGAACTTTACCCATTGGGATGAAGTTGCGTTATCCTGGAAATATGTCGATGCGATTTCACAAGTGTGGGAAAATGAGAAGGCAGACTTTCCGAATTATGAGGCAGGAACAAAAGGACCGAAGGAAGCAGATGAATTGTTAGCTCAAGACGGTTTCCATTGGTGGTCTGTCATTGATTAATCTAAAAAGAGGCGAAACTTTTCGCCTCTTTTTCATTTCACGTAATATGTTTTTTTACTTGGTAGTTCTAAACAATTTAATTGACCACCGTACACAGCGCCTCCATCTATACCGATAACATTATTCTGGCCAAAATAAACATCATTACTTTTATTTTTGTTTAAAAAGCGTGTTGGAGTATGCCCAAAAATGACGGTTTTTTCTCCATCATAATTTCTAAAAAATTCTTCACGTATCCAGATTAATGTCCATGGGTCGGTTTCATCAGGCTTAACACCTGGTTCAATACCCGCATGTACGAAAATATAATCATCTATTTCATAATAGTAGTCAAGGGTGCTTAAAAAACGAACATGCCGATGAAATAATTCGTCATCCGGGATTGTCATTTTCTTTCTATTTCTGCGATAATTTTCTAACGTTGCTAAACCACCATTTCGCTCCCAACGATCCCAAGCGTCTTCTTTCTCATCTGCAACATCGATCATCATTTGATCATGATTCCCTCGTAGAACAATCGCTCCTTCTTCTTTTAATTGCATCACTTTTTCTAGAACTTGTTTTGATTTTGGTCCCCGATCAATATAGTCACCAAGTAAAATGAGCTGGTCTTCCTTTGGATCGTAGTTTACCTTTTCGAGTAATTCGATAAACAAGTCGTATTCCCCGTGAATATCACTAATAAGTAATGTTCGCCTCATATGAGCGCCTCCTCTACGGTTCACCATCAATCTTTTGAGGGTGTGTCTAGTTGAAAGGTTTGCTCTTTTTGCCTACTCCAGCCAGTTCGTATGGAAGGTACCCTCTTTGTCAATGCGCTTATATGTGTGTGCACCGAAATAGTCTCTTTGGGCTTGGAGTAAATTTGCTGGTAGTCGTTCGTTTCGGTAACTGTCATAGTATGCGATTGCTGCTGAGAAGCCGGGTACGGGAATACCGTTTTCGATAGCTAAGCTAACAACTTTTCGTAGAGAGTGCTGATATTTATCGGTAATTTCTTTAAAGTATGGGTCGAGTAAAAGGTTAGCGATTTCCGGATCGCGATCGTAGGCTTCTTTAATTTTTTGCAAGAATGCCGCACGAATAATGCATCCTCCGCGAAAGATCATCGCAATGTTTCCATAGTTTAAATTCCAATTGTACTCTTCGGAAGCTGCACGCATTTGAGCGAATCCTTGTGCGTAGGATGAAATTTTACTCATATAAAGGGCTTGCCGTAATGCTTCTAACCATTCTTCTTTATTATCTGTGACTTTTTCTACCTTTGGTCCGGTAAGGATTTTACTTGCGGCTACTCGTTCATCCTTTAAGGCGGACATGAAACGGGCAAAGACAGATTCGGTAATAACCGGAAGGGGTACGCCTAAATCGAGGGCGTTTTCACTCGTCCATTTTCCAGTTCCTTTTTGGGCAGCTGTATCGAGAATTTTTTCAACTAATGGTTCACCGGTTTCCTCATCGGTTTTTTTGAAAATATCTGCGGTAATTTCGATTAAATAACTATCTAGTTCGCCTTCATTCCAGGTTGAAAAGACGTCATGAAGTTCTTCTGCTGTTAAATCGAAAATATGTTTCATCATAAAGTAAGCCTCGGAAATGAGTTGCATATCGCCATATTCAATGCCGTTATGGACCATTTTAACGAAATGTCCGGCTCCATCCGGTCCAATGTAAGTCGTGCAAGCTTCACCATCTACTTTTGCTGCAATAGATTCAAGGATCGGCCGAACAAGTTCATGTGCCTCTTGAGCACCGCCAGGCATAATGGATGGGCCAGTTAACGCTCCTTCTTCTCCACCTGATACCCCGGTTCCGATGAAATGTATGCCTTTTTCTTTTAATTTCGCGACTCGCTTTTGTGTATCTTTAAAATAAGCATTTCCACCATCAAGTAAAATATCTCCTTCTTCTAAATGTGGAAGAAGTTCTTCAATAACAGCATCTGTCGGCTTTCCGGCAGCTACCATTAGCAAAATTTTCCGTGGCGATTCTAATGAGTTTACGAACTCCTCAATTGAGTACATGTCATAAACATTTCGTCCTGCCGCTTCCTTCATCATTTCTTCTGTTCGTTCCTTCGAGCGGTTATAAACGGAAACAGAATATCCTTTTGATTCAATATTTAAAGCTAAATTTTTTCCCATGACAGCTAAGCCGATGACGCCGATTTGTTGTTTTGTCTTCATTAGATTCTTCCTTTCTTTTCTATGTACAATTAATTTTCTTTATGTTGTTTTCTTTGCCTACGTCTTTTGAAAATGTTTAGTAAAAAATTAACGACTGGTCGTTTCCCGTCTAAAACAAGGCCAGCCATCTCTGCAAAGATATGTATGAGAACAAAGGCAATTACACTAATAATTACTGAAAGCATGAAAGATGCCTTAGAAAATAAAATCGCCAATGCTCCAAACACCGCACTAAATCCATACATGATTAGTACAGTTACCCGGTGACTAAAGCCGAGTCGTAGCAATTGATAATGGATATGTTTATTATCAGCCATCATAATACTTTCACCTGTTTTAATACGTCGGGCCATCGCAAATAAAGTATCAAAAATTGGTACAGCTAATATTAAAATAGGTATTAAAAAACTTAGAAAAGCAATATTTTTAAATAGACCGAGCATTGAGATGACTGCAATCATATAGCCCAGGAAATTAGAACCTGTATCTCCCATATAAATTTTCGCTGGGTAATAATTATGATATAAAAATCCAAGATTTGAGCCGATTAAGACGACACAAAAGTAAATGACAATCAATTGAGAATCTATGATTGCCATGATTAAAATACTAATAAGGGCAATGGTAGATACACCAGTAGCTAGACCGTCAAGTCCATCAATTAAGTTAATCGCATTTGTAATACCGACTACCCAAAGAACTGTTACAAGAACACTAACAAAGCCTAAATCGATCATACCGATAAAAGGTAATGTTACTTTTTCGATAATGAGGCCAGAGGATATTAAAAATGAAGCAGCCATAAATTGTCCTGTTAACTTTATAATTGGTCTAACGTTATATCGATCATCAAGAGTTCCTACAATAATAATAACGATGGCCCCGAGAATAATCGCAGCCATATGACCATTTTTTGGTTGTAAGTAAAGTAAACCTGCCATTGAACTAATAAATATAGCAATGCCACCGAATCGTGGTGTTATTTTTGTATGGATTTTTCGATAATTTGGCAGATCAACAATTCCCCATCTCACTGCGAGCTTCCTAACAGGAAACGTAAGCGCAAAGGAAAGGAGGAGGGAGATTAAAAATGCAATTATCAAATCTATGTAGTTAATCATTGTTTTCTCCTATTTTGTGGAATTTTTAATGATGATTGCTTGTTTCCTTTATATTTTATAATAGATATAGACATAATTCCACCTTTTATTTAAGCGTGTTTTACACGTTTTGCTCCTGTTCTTCCGAATCATGTGCAAAATTTAGAATACTCTTACATAAGAAAAAAGCCTTCTTTCCAAATATGAAAAGAAAGCTTTATAATCACTCTGTTTTTTCTTCTTCGTCCTCTTCGTCATCTAACATACCTGTCGTTGCGTTTTTGAACTCTTTAATCGTCGTTCCTGCCGCTCGGCCGATTTCCGGTAACTTTGAAGGGCCAAAAATAATGAGCGCAAGAACGAGCACTAAAATAAGACCCGGAACACCCATGTTCGCAAAAAATCCACCCATGTTTACCAACCTCCTGTTGATGTTTTTGTTTTGGATACAAAATCAATGTTCGATAAGCAATAAGGAATAAACGTTTCAAAAAATGGGTCCTTTACTTTATGTTTGTACGTTTCCCATAGTTTGTCTACCCCTGGTTTTAAATGCTTTTTACAAAAATGTTCTCTTATGTGTTGTAAGTCTTTCATGTATACATCATTGTTTTCTTGGATTGCTTTAATTTCTAAACTAATCATAATTGTGACAAAAGCAGTTAAACTTCCAATATGATCAGAAAACTCTTCTTCCCTTAATACGTTTAATTCATCTACATTATCAAATCTTTCGATGAAATTATAAAAGTCATTTTTCATACTTTCCTTCGCTTGTACTTCTTCCTTTTGATAACTTGATAAATAAGGTGGAATAAAATACTCGCCTGGAATGTTGAAATAGTGTTCATGCCAACTTTTTGTTTCTTTTCGATTATATACTTCATAAAACGGAAATTGTTCTTGCCATTCTGTTGGGAGTTGTTCGATCGTTTCTTCAAATTCATTCCAGTTCCCATACCATACTTGTGTAAAGATTTGACTTAATAAGAGTTGACCATATTTTTCTGCTAAACTTTCCAAGGATGCGAGCCCCCTTAAAAATCTCTCTATATTTTATATGGTATGTCTTTATTATCTTATGATCTTTTAGGGTTTGCAACTTTTTCTGTCGATTATTCACATTTTTGTGTAAACCTTCTAAACGTCGGGAGAATAGTTTAGCATCTATTCTTAGGATGTTCATTTATGTCGTTTTTAACAATATCATTTGTCGATAAAGGTGTGGTTTGATATATTAAGAAGCATATTCATGTGACGTTAAAAAGAGGAGAGAACTTTTATGGCAGTATATTTATTTACTGGTGCAGCTGTTTTATCGATCATTCCTTTAATTTTCATATTTAAGATTAATGCTGAAAAACTAGCTGAAGAACCGGATAACTTTAATGAAATTCAGAAGCGCTTTTTTATTAGTGTATTAGTGAGCAAGGTTATTCCAGCTCTTTTAATCATTATGGGAATTACTCAAATGAAAGATGTACCCGTGGATCAACTAATCATTCCATGGTTAATTATTTTATTTTCGCTAGTTTATGGTATCTATTACATCGTATCCTTTAAACGGCGTCCCTTTGAAGGAAAACCAAAAATTGCCGTTGATACCTTTGTCAATTTAGCTATTCCTTTTATTTTTTCCATTCCATTAATGTCTGCTGTCTTTATGTTTTTGATGATGGAGTAAATATAACTTAATCTTTTTTAATGCTTCACCTAAAGATTGAAAGCGCTATATATACAATATACAATATTTGATATATTGTATATAATATGTATAATATACAGTAAGATAAATTGTCAAAATATTCCCTAAATAAATTTTATTGATAAGGTTTAGTAACAAGGAGGAAATTCATATGAATTCATAATTTAAATTAAAGAATAAGAAAATGATGTCTGGTAGTAGGTTCTTTTGATACATCAATAAACAACTTTACTAAACGTTCTATTTTACAATCATTTTACATTATACGATATTCTGGATAATAAGAATAACCACTTTTTACATTCATAAGAAAATAAATATCACAAGCATTAAAAATTCAAGAATGATTAAATATGGGAGGGTTTTAAATGAAAGTTTTATTAGTAGGATTAGCGGGAGCCTTAGCCTCATTAATGGCAAATAGAAGTATAGCAGTATTTAATGATGCTGTAAGACCCCTTACTCCAGAATTCGTAGAAGGACGAATGAAAAGAAGGGAGTTTTTCCTAACAACTTTTGGATTAAGCTTTGGGTTAGTTATTGGTTTTGGGATACCATTCTCTTTAACATCACCGATAATACTTGTTCATTCTTTGTTTTTAGGTACAGATATTTTAGGGGCGGCATTCCCTGGTGACCCACAAAAGAAGTTACTTGAAGATAGAAAATCACTTTTAGGTGCTGCCGGTGCAACATTGGCTGGAGGTATTTATGGTATTTTATTAGTAGTAGGCCTAGGTAAAGTAGTTGATCTATTTGAAAGTTTACCTGTGGAAACTGGTGACAGTATGAGTAGTCTCGGAGATCCTGTGTTATTCACATTTGCGGCTTTCCCAGCTATTGCTGTCGCATACCAATATACGATTAAAAAGGGAATCATTGCTATTTCAGTGACAATTATTTCACGTATTTTAGCGGAATTACAAACAGTAGTTGATCCAGATGGGATTGCCTTATTTGTCGGTATATTTATGTTATTTATATTTGCTCTGACAGAAAAGAGAGACTCAAATGGGCCAGATAATGTAGCAGCACTATTTACCGAGAGAACCAAAAGAATTAGAAGCAATATCTTTTGGATTGCTGGTATGGGTGCATTATATGGGATAACTACTCACATGGCATTCTTAATGGAAGGGCCTCAGTCCTTACTAGCATTAAGTGAGGGTAAAATAGATAGTGCTATCAGTATGACAATTGCTCGTGCTCTATCATTCGTCCCATTAAAAGGAATGACTTCACTTTCTACTGGAACTTTTGTAACTGATGGATTTGGTTTTACTGCTACAGTTGGGCTCTTATCATCAGGAGTCATCATGGCTGCTATTTTAGGTGCTATAGTCATGTCACTAGAAGCATTAAGTTTATCCTGGGTAGCTAAAGTGTTTGATAAATTCCCCGGCATACGTAATGCAGCAGATAATCTTAGAAATGCTATGACACAAGTATTAGAAATCGCCCTAATTGTTGGTGCAATGATAGCCGCAAATAATTTAATGCCAGGTATTGGCTTCTTAATTGTTATTAGTTTTTATTTATTAAACGAAACCGCTGGTCGCCCAGTAGTCAGAATGGCTGTTGGACCCATTTCTGTTATAGCTATTGCTATTATAGCAAACGTACTCGCTTGGACAGGGTTATATATACCAAGTTAATATTCATCTATTTAAAAAGTAAAAATTCTCCTACTCTGCACATATACAGAGTAGGAGATTTCTTTTTACTTTTCTATTTTCTTTTATCTCTCCGAGTAATTTTTGCAGTTAAATCATCAAATAGCGTATAAACAACTGGGATTAAAAGGAGCGTGAATATACTTGAGACACTCAGGCCGAAAATAATTGTTACCGCTAGGGGCTGCTGCATTTCTGCTCCCTCACCTAAGGCTAAGCCTAAAGGAACCATGGCTAGCACAGTTGTTAAGGTTGTCATCAAAATTGGCCGTAACCTACTTTTACCCGCTTCTATAATCGCTTCATAACGTTCTACACCCCGGCGCCGTAAAATATTAATGTAATCGACAAGAATAATCGAGTTATTGACGACAATTCCTGCCAACATAATAACTCCGATAAAACCTGGGATACTTAGCGGTATATCGACAACAATAAGTCCTAATATAACTCCGATAACCGTCGCAGGCATTGAAAACATGATAATAAATGGGAATAAGAAGTTTTCAAATTGGACCGCCATTACAGCGTATACTAAAAAGATCGAGAATATTAATGCTAAGGTTAAATCTTCAAAGGACTTCGCCATATCTTCGGCTTCTCCACCGATTTTATAACCATAACCTTCTGGGAATCCCATTTGATCAAGGGTTGCTTCGATATCGTTCACTACCCCACCTAAGTCACGATCCATGACATCACTTGAAACATTCATTTGAGGTTGTTGGTTTTGTCGTAAAAGGGTTACCGCTCCTTGCTCTTCCGTTAATGTCGCAATTTCCTCTAGGGGAATTTTTGCGCCTGTTGCCGTTTGAATCTGTAAGTTTTCAAGGTCTTGAATCGATGAGCGTTCATCTTCTGGATACATCATCATTACATTCATTTCATGGCCTGCTTCTCGATAAATACTTGCAATTTGTCCGGTAAATTGTAGTTGAATTTGTCCAGTCACTTGTTCTTTTGTTAAGCCGTAAGCTGCAGCTTTATCCTCATCGATGACAATTTCCATTTGCGGAACACCATCAGAAGCACCGCTTTCTGGATTGTGAACACCTTCAATCGTAGAAATTTCTGCAACAACTTCATCGGCGAGTTCACGTAATACCTCATGTTCCGGACCGTTTAATTCAATACTAATTGGAGCTCCAAAACCAAGATTTCCGTGCATGGCACTTACGGTAATTTCTGTTCCCGGAATAGATTGTAAGTCTTCATCCATTAATGCTACGATTTCTTGATCCGTTTTATCCCGTTCATCAATCGGAACAAGTTGCATCATATAGGCTGCAGAATCTGCTGAACCACCCATCCCACCGAAATCATCTGCTCCAGCACTAACGAAGTTTGTTTCAATATATTTTTCATAAGACTTTAATTTTTCGTTTACTTGCTCAACAACCTTTTCCGTATGGGAAAGGGATGTTCCTGGTGCCATGTCTACTGTTATTTGCACTTGTCCTTGATCTGCTGCTGGAATAAACTCTGCACCAATTCTCGGAATAAGCGCTAAGCTTCCCACGATTAAAAGGATAACACCGAACACTGTTGTCTTCCTATGAGCGAGTACCCATTTTAAAATGCTCTGATAAAAGTTTCCTAATCTATCTAAAAATCTGTTAAACCAATATCTTCTTCCTTCTTCCTCCATCGCTTTTGATAGTAGCTTTGACGATAACATTGGAACTAGAGTTATTGCAACGACTAACGATGCAATTAATGAGAAGGATACAGTTAAGGCGAGTGGTGTAAATAAATCAGACGCTATGCCTTCTACAAAGACAATCGGTAAAAAGACAACGAGTGTTGTTGTTGTTGATGCGATAACAGCTGGAGCGAGCTCTGATGCCCCTTTTGTCGCTGATTCAAACAAACTATATCCTCGCTGACGATAAGAATATATATTTTCTAAAATAACAATAGAACTATCAACCATCATTCCAATTCCAAGAGCCAAACCTCCGAGGGTTAAGATATTTAATGTTTCTCCCGTGAAATACATTAATGTAAAGGTAGAGATAACTGCTATTGGAATGGACACTCCGATAACGATTGTCGCTCGAATACTCTTTAGAAATAAGAGTAAAACGAAAATGGAGATAGCTCCTCCAATTAAAATATTTTGAATGACTGCATCAACAGACATTTCAATGAATTCGGATGTGTCGATAACTGTTTTTAATTCAACATCACTTGGGATAACATCTTCTTCTAATTCTTTGATAGCATCTTTTATTTGATTAGCAACATCTACTGTGTTTCCGTCTGTCTTTTTCATAACCGATAATACAACAGACGGTTCTCCATTAATTAACGTTATCGCAGAAGGGTCTTTAAAAGTATCCTTTACTTCTGCAACATCTTCTACTGTTAATGTTGCTCCAGTCTCTGTTTGAATGACTGTTTCTTTAATATCCTCCACGGATTCAAATTCTCCGACAACTCGTAAATGTAAGTCTTGGTTTCCTTTATCAACGGTTCCAACAGAGGCGGAACTGTTCGCTTCATTTAACGATTGAGCGATTACATGCGGAGAAACCGCGTATTGCTCCATTTGTTCCTTATCTAAAATAAGTTGAATTTCACGCTCTTCGCCCCCTTCAATGGTGACGGAAGCGACACCTTCTTGCCGTTCAAAGTAAGGAACGACTTCCTGATCGGCGATCTCGGTTAATATTTCCGCATCTTTCCCTGTTAAGCTTACCCACATGACCGGGAGTTCATCAGGACTAAATCGAATAATACTTGGATCGCCTGCTCGTTCGGGTAACATACCTTTTACTTGATCAACACGCTCCCGAACGTCTAATAGTGCTTGATCAAGATCGACATCGTTTTTAAACATCATCAAAACGAGAGATGCTCCCGATTGGGACTGGGATTGAACGATATCGATACCTTCAACAGAACTAACTGCACTTTCTAATGGACGGCTTATCATATTTTCAACGTCTTCCGGCGCTGCATCTTCATAGGTAGTTGCAACGACTGCGACGGGCAAATCTATTTCTGGAAAAAGATCGACAACTAAACCTCGTAATGAGACGAAGCCTAAAGCTAAAATAGCTAAAACGATCATAATGACACCGACGGGTCGTTTGACGGATGTATTAACGAGTCTCAAGATTCATTCTCCTCTTTTACGACGTCTACTTTGCTTCCATCGGAAAGAGTTAATTGTCCATTGATGACAACTTCATCATCTTCTGATAAATCCCCTTCCACAGCAGTAACGTCTGTTTGTGCATCAACAACAGTAATTTCTACCTTTTTCGCTCGATCATTTTCTACAGTATATACAAATGAACCTTCACTTTCTTCTACGATTGCTTCCGTTGGTAAAACAATGACTTCTTCATGGCGCTTTTCCGGCAAAAAGACTTTTCCGATCATTCCTGGCAATACTTTTTCATCTTTATTTTTAATCGTTGCATCTACAGGATAAAGTCCTGTATCATCCGGAAGCTTATGAATGGTATCAATCTCCATATCGTATTCTTTATCTTCTACAGTTACTTTGTATGTTTCATCTTTACCAAATAATTCCCTGACTTTATTTGTTACGGCAAAAGTAATTGACAACTCATCAAGATCTAAAAGGATAGCTAATGGCTCTTCGTTAGAAACGAGAACATCTTCCTTAGCTGAAAGTTCGGTCACTTCACCAGAAGTGGGAGCTTTAATATCGATTTCTCCTACTTGTGTTTTCATTTTGGCGATTACATCATCTTCTTCGACTCTGTCACCATTTTTAACGTTTAATTCAGATATTTCCCCAGACATTTCTAACATTACTGGTGTCATATCTTTCGGCTCGACTCGGCCTGTTAAAGATTTTTCTACAATAAAATCTTCTTGTATGACTTCTGTTACCTCAACAGGTATCGATCGCTCTTCTATTACATCATTAGTTTTCTCATCGTCATCACTACAAGCCACTAAAACAACGGTAAACAATATTAATATAAAAACAAATACTTTTCTGCGCATATAATGTAAGGGGCATTATTAACAAACCCCTTTAAACACATCCTTTCTGAACAGATTCCGTAATCGATATTTTCACTTTTTTAGTTAAAATAACCTTCAAACTCTTCCATTAATCATACAGTTAATGATTGTTACTAGGCAAGAGAAAGCTATGGGATATTTCCGCATAAACTTATGTTTATTACACAATGGTAAAAATATGTTTTTATGTATGGAAAAAGTATGTTATGATGATCGTAACAAGCAAAGGGGAGCTGATACATATATGGATATTGCAGCATTATCTGTCGTCATGTCTCAACAACAGGTGAAGACAGATGCTAGTATAGCCATTATGAAGCAAGCGAAGGATGTTATGCAAAATGAAGGCGAACAGCTTATAGAAATGATTGAAGAGTCAGCTGTCCCTCATCCGAATTTAGGACACCAAGTAGATGTAAAGGTGTAACAAAAGGCAATAATCCCCTGTTTTTAGGAAACAGGGGATTATTTTTACTCGTTTTGATTAGTGTCATTTTGATCCCAATCATTATTCATATCGGGGTCTTCATTGAAGTCATCACCATTGAAATCACTTTCGTCTTTATCAACATTTTCGTTTTCTTTATCGGTAGGTGCCTCGTTTTCCTCATTCATCTGTGGATCGTTTTCTTTGTTTTCATTCATATTATGATCATTTGGCGTCCCACAACCGACCATAAGTATTAATGTTAAGACAATCCCACCTAATATTTTAGTACTTCTACTGAGCAATAAACTTCCCTCCTCAATCATTTGTCATATGTAGCTTAACCATTATATGACTGTACATACTAAAATTTAGGCGAAGCTTCCAAATAAAAAAACTTGGACAGTCGAATTTCGTCCAAGTTCCAGTTTAATTTATTGGATAGCAAACATGATTTCTGCTTCACAGGCGACTTCTCCATCTACGGTTGCAATTCCTTTTCCTTTACCGATGACACCGCGCATGCGAGTAATTTCAACCTCTAACTTTAGTTGATCCCCTGGTTTTACTTGACGTTTAAAGCGACATTTATCAATCCCAGCTAGAAAACCAATTTTCCCTTCATTTTCTTCCATACCGAGGACACCAATCGCTCCAACTTGAGCGAGAGCTTCAACAATGAGTACACCAGGCATGACTGGGTATTCTGGGAAATGACCTTCAAAAAATGGCTCGTTCGCTGAAACATTTTTATAGCCAACGACACGCTTCCCTTCTTCAATCTCGGTCACTCGATCAACGAGTAGAAATGGGTAACGATGTGGAATTGTATTTTTAATTTCTTGGATATCCATATGAATGTCCCCCTTTACTATGTTTTAGTCTACATAAGAAGTTCCTTTATAATCTTTACTCTCTTTTCGTGACGATATCAATAATATGTTGCCATGTTTCTTTATCTAAAGCATCTTTCGGATCTCCATCTCCAAGAATCCCATAACCAAACATGACACCACCGATAACAGCAGCAACACAGCCTAAAAGTACTAAGATAATTCGAAGCCAAATCGGGAAAATCCGACGTCTTGGCTTTTTTTGTTTTCTTCGCTTTTTTTTCCGTGCCTTTCTTCGCTGTCGTCTCGTCATTTGTTTTTGCTGTTCATTTTTTTTACTGACTTGTCTTTCTGAATTCATAAGTTGTTCTCCTTACATAGACTCCAAATAAGTCATTCATTAACGTAATTGGTTAATTAATCCTGACATTTGATCAGCCATTGAAATCGTACGTGCATTAAATTCAAAAGCTCGTTGTGTCATAATAAGTTCTGTCATTTCTTCAGCTAATTGAACGTTTGATCTTTCCAATGTATGGCTTTGTAAAACTTCAAGGCCTGGTGCGGTGTCTTGAATAATGTCACTTTCTACCATACCAAGTTGCTCTAGGTTCGGTAAACGAAACTGATTTGCACCTATTGCTTCTAGTAATCTTGGTCGATTTGCTGTCACAACATTTATTTCCCCAATAGAAAATGTTAAGTTACCTTGCTGAATAGTAACCATTCCCGTTTCTGAAATATCTATATTATCAAATTCGCTAGAAAACACAATAGGATTTCCATTTCGCCCAAGGACTGGATGACCATCGACAGTCGTTAACATGACTTGATCATCATTCATTGGATTTATGTAAAAAGCACCGTCCCGAGTATACCTCGTTTCTGTCACTTCGTTTTCCGTCACTTGAATTTCAAACAACATATTTGAATCAACTAAAGCTGTATCTAAAGAACGGTCAGTCTTTATCATGTGACCCTCGGATAAGTTGAAGTGGGTTGCTCCTAGTCTTGCTCCAGAACCTACGCGAATCCCATCCGGTGTTAACCGACCTTGTTGGTTGGCTGGATCAGATAAATTATTAATTTGATCAAAGAGCAAAGATGAAAATTCAGTTTTTCTCGCTTTATATCCTGTCGTCTCAGCGTTGGCAATGTTATTTCCTATGACATCAAGTTGTTTTTGTAGCTGATTCATCGTTACTGCAGCTTGAATCATCATTCGTGACAAGAGTTACCCCTCCT
>Ga0209487_1001332_pt1 | contig 21056 bp, 19 predicted proteins | sample Poulit2012_FD_187524 | JGI IMG/M metagenome (GOLD analysis project Ga0209487, IMG submission 187524) | Agricultural soil microbial communities from Georgia to study Nitrogen management - Poultry litter 2012 (SPAdes) (version 2) | ecosystem: Environmental > Terrestrial > Soil > Agricultural land...
ACCGAAGTCGCCAAGGATGCAGAGCAACGCCTCCAAGCCGCCCTGACAGCACTGAAAACCCTCTAAAGCGTCTTGCGGTGGCCCGTCGAAGGCTGTGGCAACACTCCACCGGTGCACGGACACCTCACGTTGTCTGATCGATATTATTCGGCTGGTTGGAGTTCACTTTCGACTACCCATTTGTGGTTGGTCAGCTCCGTGCCATCGATGGTCGCATCCACCATGTACACGGTTTCTTGTGTGGAGGCCTCGATGGTGGCGTCAGCACCGTCCATGGCCTCCATATGATCAGCTGCCAAGACCACTTCAGTGCCCTCTGCTAATGGTGGGGTGCCTGGGTCGGCTAATTCTTCATGGATCACCCATGTGTGATCCACCACCGGCTCGGATCCATCAGTGGGGGTATATGTTACCGAGTAGGTGGCCGTATCAAATGCCCCAGAAATGGTGGCTGCACTGCCTTGCATCCCCGGCATGTGATCCGCAGTAAGTTCTACCGTGGTACCTACTGGGTAGGTAGGATCTTCTGCCTCGGCAAGATCCTCGGGTGCGGGACCACCATCAGGATTATGCGCATGTTCCTCAGTTTGCGTGGCGGTGGGCTGGTCCTCAGTTGCGTCTTGTTCTGTATCGGTGGCACAGCCTGCCAAGAACAGTGCCCCAACAGCTGCTACAGCACTGATTCGGGTGGCTACAGTCGTGCGTTTCATGCATCCTCCGGTCATCTCAGCCCCTCCGCTTAGAATCTATAACCACTATCAAAACCCTGAACTTGAGCACTGTGCGCTTGTTCTTCCCAGATAAAGAGGCCTTATTCAGGTATACCCTTTTACACACCTCATGGCCCGACGAGAGTATGCTCTCGAAGCAGGTTTATTTTGGTTGGTTATACATTCTTTCCACGAGGGCTTTAGACTCCAGTCGACGGTTTAATGCAGCTCGGGTACTACAGGCGTCTTGCTGAGCGAGTTAGTTGTCTTCGAGGGTGAGGTTAGTAGCTGACCAGTCCACGTGACCGGGGTACATATCTGGCGTTGGGGTCACTTGAGGTGATCCTGGATAGCTTTGAAGTATTTGACTTCGTATGCTTGTAATCCATTGAGATCAACTAGGGACCGAGGGATCGACATATGGGCATCCTCTGTTATGGGAGGGTCTTCCCAGGCAGCTTTCATGGCTGTTCCTGCTCTGCGTCTTGCTTCTGACACTAAATCAGCATAAGCATTCCCAATCGGGTTGGATTCGACCTGCGTCCAGGCGAGAAAGAAGTTCAGCCTTTCTTGGGTTTGGCGAATTTGTTCAGAAATTCTTATGCGTTCTTCGGCTGGCTTTTCGTGGTTTCGCCGTCGAATCACATATGGGTATTCCTTATACTCGGTGTAGGTTGCAAACGCTTGTGCATAGAGTTCGCGTTTTCGTGTACGCTCTTCTTCTCGACTTCGACGAAACGCCAAGAACCAATTGAATAGGCCGGTTACGATCGCAACGACGAGGGCGCTAGTTAGAAGGATTTCTAAACCACTGGGGCTCGATTCCGAAATCGTGGAATCTGCTTCAAGAAAGAATAGCTGCCTATGCATGATGGATTTGTTCTCCTGGCCATTCACCCGTTTGCCGATACCACTGTTCTTTAATGAGGTGCGCCGCAATGTGGCCTAGGAGAGCAGCTGGTCCATCAATAGGTCGCCAGCGTGCTTCTTTGGGGTCATACGGGTACCAAATACATAGACTTGAATCACTGTAACGGTGCGGCGAATCTGTCGGGCCATCGCTAAAGATGTGTGGGACATTAGGGGTTCCCAACGAAAAATGCACCTCAATCTCTCGAGCCGGGAGGCCCGTGGGGGTCAGTGCTGTCTTGATTGCGAAGCCCCCTTTGTATTTACGGCGAGGCCGTATGACTTCGGCTTGAGGATCGTTTTGTTGGATCTCATGTAGGAAGCGAATGCGTTGCGCAGGTGGGGCGAACCAGGGTGGCTGCTGATAACCCTTCCGGAAACTCATAGCTTGTCCCCATAAGACCGCGTCGGAGGAATGACGGCCGGTGTGGTCGTGAGGCCTAATTGAGCCGTTGTGGTTGGTTTTCGCGCACTGAGCAGCGCGACGGCATCTGCTAAAGATGCCTGTTCCGGGAACGAAATGTACTTCGGGTAAAGCCTCGCCAGAGCGGCTCTGACGGTGTCCTGATCGTCGGTGCTAGAAATCGCTTCATGGAGTGTATCCGCAGCAGTACGTAATCTGGGACGGACTTGTTTGATAGGCAGCTCTGGCTTCAAATCTGGCGAGACGCCGGCTGGATCCGGGGTGGAGGTGCTGGACTCAAGGCGCGTAGCTGCTCCTTCAAATAATGCATGCAGTCCTGCTGCAACGCCCATCCCGGGTCGGATGAATTCATAGGCCCACACCGACAACAGGAACGATGACACCCCCGGGTCCGTGTATTGGTTATTCCACGCTTTAGCTAAGCGGATTACTCGTCGCCGAAGACGTTTCTGCGAATCCGTTCCAGAAGCAAGCAGCACCACATGGCGTTGAGGATCCGAGGCGTCCCAGGTACGCGTGTTGAGGTTTGGGATCCATAACCCTGGATCCTCTTTGCGGGTAAGCGCAACGACAAGATCCACCGTAGGGTTTTGGCCGTTGATTGGTTGCCCGAAATGTACCATCGGGCCACGTTTCGAGGTGGTGACCCTAGCTTTTGGATATGTCTTTCGAATAACAGGGGCCATGTAGCTGCGGAGTTCTTCAACAATCTGAAGGGGGGTCTCACCTCTACCTTCGGGTCCCAGATCCGGGTGAGAACGCCGATCCAAGATCAGCCCACCATCACCATCCGACACCGGATCTATCATCGTGTGCGCTGCTAGCGATCCACTTCTATAAGTGGCTAGCTGCCCGTCATAGGAGGCCGCAATCTCAAGTACGAGGTTGAGCCGTGTGCGTGCTTCCGCCAAAGCTAGCGGATCAGCGTCGATCTGTGCGCTAACCTCATTTAAAGTATCTGTTACCGTGCTCATCAGGATTTCCTTAATCTCGATGAGGTAGGCCAGTGACAAGTCAACACAGTGCCGACTTATCTTGGTACACTCTTACCATCCCAGTTATTTATGGTGGAGTGCACTAGCCTCCTCATTTATAAGCCCGCATCGTTGGCGCGATGCGGGCGATTTTTATGTGTTATTCTTCAGAATTCGAAACTTGGTGTGACCGGATTAGCTCTGGCCCCGAGATGAACGCCATGAATCCGACCACATGATGCAAACACGTGTCGGCTCTTGCCGTGTGCCACTCTTCTTGCGAAACCAATAGCCCTCCGATCTTCAGGACCAAGAACGCCCTGGCCCCACTTAAAATACTACATCTAGGGTTTAGGAATGCAAGACACAACTAGATGTTGTGCTACCGAGTTTGGTGTCGACTCACAGGGTTCTCCACAACCTCATCGCTGAAATTCCACAAGCGCCCCTTATTGATGCTTCCGCGCTATATCAGGGTTTATCCGTGACGTTCGAAAAGTTACGCACATCTCCACAGCTACCTCATGCACCGTGATATCCACAGAAAAAGAAATTTTCAACACGGCGTGTTGCCATCCCAAATCACCAGTGAGTGTGGTCGACAGCGCTGTTGGAAGCAAGAGACTGGGGTGTCCACACCCCTAGAGTTAATTTCAAACCGAAAAGCTGTCCTAGGGCTCCCTGGTCAGATAGGCCATGTTTCAGGTGAGCTTCGTAGGTCGCTTTACTGTTGCGGCTTTATGGTGCGTTGGCGCTGGGCGGGTGTGAAGCCCGGGTCGCGTTTGAGTGCTCGATAGATCGTGGAGCGGCTGACGCCTAGGACTTCGCCGATTTGGGCGACGGTCATGTCTTGTTGGTCATAGAGTTTTTTCGCGGTGGTGACCTGGTGTGGGGTGAGTCGTGGTGGCCGGCCACCGGTTCTGCCGCGGGCCCGGGCAGCGGCCAGTCCGGCGTTGGTGCGTTCTCGGATGAGGTCGCGTTCAAATTCCGCCAGGGATGCGAAGATGTGGAACACGAGTCGGCCCCCTGGGGAGGAGGTGTCGATGTTTTCTTGCAAGGATCGGAACTCGATACCGCGGTCTTGGAGTTCGGAGAGTTGATCGATGAGGTGGCGAATCGAACGGCCGAGTCGGTCGAGTCGCCACACCACCAGGGTGTCGCCGGGGCGCAACTGATCGAGGAGTTTGTCGAGTTCCGGGCGCGACTGGAGTGCGCCGGAGGCGGTATCGGTAAAAATCCGATAACACCCCGCTGCGGTTAATGCGTCATGTTGTAATCGTGCATCTTGGTCGCCAGTTGAGACCCGGGCGTACCCCAAAGCATGTGCCATGACCTCTACTGTAGCAATACTCATCAAACACGGGTAATTTCGACACATAGAAACTGCCACTGAGTTTTGCGACAAAATCACCAAACCGGCACCCTGGATTTCATTGGTACTTAATTAAAAAGGCGAAGCGCCGGGATGAGTGTGTCAAAAACGGCCGTTTGTGGTACACCAGCAAATGGCCTAAAGGCTGGCTGTGACTGTTTACTTCTTTTGGCGGTTTTTCACAGTTTCAATTAACAGATCAGTTCCTGCTTCTATAGCTCTAGCAGCTTGTGTCACTTTGGCCACATGTCTGACTAAGACTTCACTGTCGCCAGTGAGCTCATTGAGCACCTCAGGTGATGCATCCGGATTAAGCGCAACCAATAGCGCCATGTCAACACTCATTCCGGCTAAGTGCATCAGAAGATGGGACGGCGTGTTGGGATTGAGCGCCACATTTTGACGAACCTCGATATCTTTGTCATCCGCCAGTGTCCATAAAATGTGGACCGGAGTGTTGGGGTTCGCGGCTACCGCTCTACGTGGTCGAAAACTTCGTGGGTCATCTGAAAGAAGTGTCAGAATATCTGGAGTTGACGATCTATGTCTAGCAGCTTGAACCCTGATCTCCGCTCGGGTGTTCGCTGCCATTTCTCGGAGTTCGCCTATTGTCAGGCCACGTCTAGCAGAGGAGGGCCGAGCACGTTCTAACGTGGAAGTTACGTTCACCGCCGCATTTGAGTTGTTGATAAGCGTTCTCCGAACCACGTCATCGTTGTCGGCAGATAACTTTAGGATCGTGTGACGGGCTGTGGTGGGGTTAGCCGCGACTCGTCTTCTAACGGCTGCAACTTCATCGTCTGCGAGCTGTTCTAAAGTTTCAACAGGAGTATGTGGATTTGCCGCTACACATTCCCTGAGTCCAGCATCAGCACTCGTTGCTAAACGTGCCAGGGTCCTAGCGTGGACAAATTCATGCGTTGCCACCGTTTCGCGCACATCAGGGTTCCTCAGCCTACTTTTGGACAAACGGTCTAATGCGGTTTGTACGAGCTCTTCCGAAATTTCCCCATCAATTCGTTCATACTGGCGGTTTACCCATAAGAGCACATCTTCAAGGTCTCTGCCTGAAGATGTGCGGAGAAGATCTTCTAATACCCGTTGCACGAGATCAGCAGGAGCGCTTTGGTTGCAAAGTAGGCGTCCACGGACATCAAGATCCACATCGTCGGCAAGTTCACGTAGCACCTTTTCGGATGTTGCAGGGTTCGAAGCAACGCCTTCTCGGATTTCCGGGGCCCGGCTGTTTGCCAGGTGTTCTAGCACTTTGGCAGGCGTTGCAGGAGAACGAGCAAACTGTTCTCTGCAGTTCCTTGACCTTGTAGCTCGCATACGATCAATCACCGCTTGCCGTGTGGCTTGAAGCAGTACCGGATTACCAGCTAATCCGAGCAACACTTCAGGAGCCTTAGTTTTAATGAGTTCGTTCAGAACAGCAGCTGGAGTCGACTGATGTCGAGCAATCACTTCCAAGACCTGCACATCTATGTCTTTGGACGCTCTCGCAGAACTGCGGTGATTGCCTGGTAGCTTACCTCGTCGGAAGGAGACACGTTCCTGCTGCGACGACGCTAGTTTTTCAATAAGTATCGATATCTCAGGATCCTGATAGCCCACCGATTTCACGAAAGTCTCCCAGCGAATTTCTGGGTCAGAGTCAGCAAGGAGCACACCTCGTACGGCTCTGTCATCAATATTCAGTCCTCGTGCGACCAAACGACGAACATCATCTGGCCGGTCAAGTTGGAACAGATCAAGAATGATTTCGTCCGGGATCGCCTCATATAGGCCCTCGGGAAAGTCCAGAACTCTGGAGCTACACAGGTACTCATGAAATGTGGCCTCCGGCAGTAAACTACGCAGCGGCACTTTGTGTCCAGTAACAACTCCTGTGAGAAATTCCCGGAACCACCTTGGGTCCAGAACCCAATCATTGCGATCTTGCCGTACACTCACCAGCTCCAGGGCGCTACTCTCTCGAGCCTGCATGACCCCCTCATGCTCAGCGGTGCTCAATGAACTGTCATGACTAGCATCAATACCGCGTGCAGCGATGTTAGCAGCCACTGCCCGACGCACAACAACACTTGTATCATCACGCAACATATCGAGAATCTCCAACGGAGCTCTTGTGTTCTGCGCTACACCTGTACGAACACGTGCGTACCTATCTTGAGCCAAAGCCAGCAGCGTCGGCTCTGGAGTGACACTATTGCGACCCACACGAAACCGGATGTCCTGATCAGTGCTATTTGCCAAAGATGCCAGATATCCAACTGGTGTATGCACATTATCGGCCACGAGCTGTTGCTTTCGGCGCCGCGTCACCGGTTGGTGTACTGCCAGTTGTTCGTTTCCGGTAGCTTTCAAAAATGCTTGGCGAAGTTTAGGCAGCAGCACCTCCGGATCCTGTCCCAGCAGACTTCTTAGATTCCACACTTGTGTACTCGCTTGACGTGGCAGCCATATCCCAACACTGCGAATTTTTAGTTCATCGTGTAGGTCTAGCAGTACATATCCCAGAAGCTGACGTAAAAAACCCCTGAGTCGGGAAACGGTAATTTTTTCATAAACTTTGCACTCAAATAGGGTATCGCCAACCATCCAATCAGCGTCTGCACCGTTTACAAGCTCGGAGCCAGACAATTGAGGATTCGGTTCAAACCGAGCGCCTTCGCGTATTTTCTCGACCCAAGCGGCAATTTGCTGACTATTTACATCTCGGAGGTTGCTCAGATCATCCAAACTAGCTGCTGAAATGTTATCCACAAAATCTTGGCCTGACTCTGCCACATCACAAGCCTCGCCGAAAGAACCCTCCAAGGCCGCGGGACCAGCTCGAAAAATACTCTCACAAAAAGCAAAGACTATTGCAGCGCGATCCCCACTATCATCGCACGATGCACTTACAAATAACGTGACAGCAATCTCAAACGCCTCACGAAGAATTCTTGCCCTATGGTGGCCATTCTCGACGTCCTGCGACATGCCTACGAACTTGAACAACCCAATGGCAGCAGCAGAACTTTGAGCTTCGTACCCATCCAGTTGCATTCGAGTTCGTATATCGAATGCCATACCAGAGATCGAAGTCGATACCCCATCATCAGTCGGGACAAGCAGCTCAGCCCTTGAGAGACGGTTCAGTCCGAGAGAACCGGCCATAGCTTGGGCTTCATGAGAATATCCCTGAGACGCTGCAAGCACTGGTGAGACCCCATCAATAAAAACCCGCACTGGAGAATCTGCATCGCGTAAATGCTCTGTTAAACTCACTCCGATACCCACATCCTCAAGAAACGCCTGAATAAATCTAGAATCTAGCGCTGATTTCTCATTCTAGGAAGCCAAATGGTCAAAGTTCCCACCTAGGCCTCGGTCCGATAAATCACTACTCTCAAGTTGAGGACTGGCAGGTATCAGGCGCTCAAGTGGCACGGCCAAGTGTTCTCCTAGGCTTACGCCCCACCAAGTTAAATGACGATTCGCAACAAAATCCCCATGACGATACCGACCTCGTAAAATACTAACTCGATTTCGTCCTTCGATAAGCTGAAGACCGCCTTCCCCTACCCCAAACATCCCAAATACGTCGCGAGCGATTATGAGTGGCCACCGCTTCCAGATACCGTGCATTTCCTACGAGAGCTTCACTCCCTGTTGGTCAGCCTGCTTTCGAACGCTAAACCAGTGATTCGGCTCGTTCGCAATTTCTTCAATCACATTTTTATCCGATGGACCTATTGGCATAATGGTGAATTCTCCAACAGGTAATGCTTCGACATGCCATTCAATTTCTTGAAGATCTCAACTGCCAAAATCCTTCAAGAAGGCAGACTCGTTGGAATGGTCGTAAAACCACTGCTCCAGAACACCATCTCGCCATCGCAGATCGACAACCGTAGGGTGGGACTTATACTCTGAAAACCCGCTGCCCTTGTAACGGCATTTTCTGAGAGTTCAGCAAAATCTTTAATATCCATGTTGGGTCCATTGCCTACTCGCGGCCACCTGGTTGTCACGCAGGTCAGTGTCGTGGCGCGAATGTCGCACTCCCCACCGCTTTTGACACACCGAGCAAACGGAAGGGTAAAGTTCTAGACGCTTTGCACGGTGGCTCTGGTTCCAGGGAAGGGCTGTCCAAGAACGACAGTCTGACGGCTTGATCCCGATGACGATGGATATTACCAGGACAGTGAAGATCAGTGCATCCACGGTGGTCCCATGAAAGCCTAGAACTCTGGTGGGCTTGGGCCAAAACTTCCTTCACTCTATTTTTCTTCCGGGATTCATCAGTAGTCGAATATCGTCTAAAGCTGCGAGGTATGCTTGGGTCGCTGTTGAGAGTTCGATTCGCTTGCGACGCGGTCTAGTTTTAACGGACGGTGGGGGAGCAGTCCCAACGTAAGGTTCTAAGGGATCATATTGATCTGCTGTTATATCTACAGCTAGCTCTCCATCTTCCAGCCAATCGTGATTCTTACATGGATCATCGTTAGAGGCATTAATTAGGTGCCAGTCCCTATGCGGTTCAATTTCCTTAAGCATCCTTCCGAACGCAAAAGATGCCCAGGTGCAAGAACCGGCCGGAAAGTTGGCGTAGCCCACATGGTTTTCTTGGATGTGTTTGGTCTTTGCCGCTAATCGAAATTCGAGCATAAACTTACTGATTTGAGCAATCCGATTAGTTATCTGAGTATTTGTCATAGTTATTCCTCTTAAGCGCTTGGGTTGTGAGAGTTGGCGAAATCAACAACGTGCACATGTCATGTGCACGTCCTTATCCGGGAGAACTTTTTACTGTCGTTAAGAACCAGGAAAACCTGGTTTATCGCCCGGGTTTTCCTGGAGCGTGGATCTTAAGTATGGTGGGCGCTTGGATTGCTTCATTGAACATCGACTTTTCTGCTTTGGCGACGTCGAAGGCTCCTTGATGATCGCTCATTCCGCTTGCCAACCTAGTTCCCAAGTTGACTATCTCCGAACTGGTGCGATGGAACTAGAAGCAGAAACGGTGAAGAAATGATTATTTAGACCTCAGTGTGGAAACTCCGGTATCTCGTATTTAATCACTATTCGAAAGCCACCGTTTATGCGACACTGAATCTGCTGCTCTTTGACTGCTAATTTGGTTCAAAAGTACAGGTCACCCCCTTAATAGGTGACATTCCAGTGGCCTGTGGTTAGATGTAGGCCATGCAAAATAGAGTTTGGAAGAGTCTTGTACTCGAAACTCAGTTCGCCACGGAACTTGTACTGATTGGTTTGAGGAAGTTGTGTGGCGTCCCTACTGAGTCTTCTGGGAATGAGATGATAGGCAGTGGCCACTGGCGACATGCAATCTACCTCGGGTTATATGAGTATTCTGCTGGTTTAGAACGTCTCGCCAAAGTCGCTATTGCATGTCATAAGTATCGGCAAGATGATGGAGTCTTCCCCAACTTAAGGCCCTACAGTCATAGAATTGGGAAACTCCTTAAAGACGTTGCAGAAGCAGTACCAGAAGATTCTCCCTTCTCAAGCCCCTACCTTGAAGATGGTAAGCAATCAGAGAACGATTTAGATACTTCTCTTACGGAATTGATTGATCGTTTCGCCGCTGGTGCAGGTCGCTACGAAAACCTCGATTCCCTGAGTAAAGTTGAGCATTTCGAGGATTCTCACGTTATGTGGTCCAAGCTTGCCAGCAAGGCTGTAGTTACAGATGAAGTCCACGTTCTTATGGGCTTGAGAGATGCGTTAGACAACGTGATTGAAGACGAATTGATTCACCTAAATCTTGATGGGGCTACAGATTTGACGGAAGGGATGAGGTTCCGGGCTTCTGAGTCTTCGGTTGGCCTCGTGCTGGGCCTATTTAAGAAAGTCAGGTTAGTAGCGGTTTTGATAGATGTAGCTACGACAATGCCTGATGAAAATCTGCCCCATCTAGGCGAGATAGTTGGACCAGTTTTTCTGCACTCGGCGGCAGATTTTTTTAAATACCACATAGTGCAGTTGGGGGATGACTACATCGTTCGTGAACAAGTGACGGAAGCCTATCAGCGGATACTGCAACGGGATAACTTTGATGACTACGGCCCGAGTGGTAATTGACCTTCTCAATTTGGGGAGTCAATAATTCAATCCACATATTGAGCTTTATCTTTCGATATAAATAGCTGGTAACAGATCGGGTTCTGAGTCATTATAAAATAGCCGGCTTGAACGAGGCTTCATTTCGCAGAAGAAATTAATATTGTGGTTAGACTGACGCTGAGAGGGCTAAATGTAAGCTGGATCATCTGCAGTTGCTCCATAATCACTGACTGCAATGATCTACTGCTTTTAGCAACTGACCGGCAATAGGCGCGACCATACTGTTAGTGTCGCAGTGATTTTCTTTATATGAGGTAATGCGATGATGCTGCGGCTGCTCCGGATAGAACACTTCCGGGGAATTGAGTCAGTCACCTGGAAAATTGATCGGCATTTGATCGGTCTCATTGGCGCTGGGGACAGTACGAAAACTACTTTATTGGACGCGATTGGGCTTGTGCTAAGTCCAACCAATTATCTGCAATTCACGGATGCTGATTTCTTTAGTCTAAACCTGACGAGAGACATAGTAATAGAAGCAGTAGTGACTGATTTGCCAGACAATCTGGTTAAAGAAAGCCAACTGGGTAAAGATCGTTCGGGCATCTTGCCAGATGGGACACTTGTTCACGATCCAATCGACCAGGCTGAGGAATGCCTTGTTATTCGGTTAACTGTGAACCCAGAACTCGATCCGGTGTGGGAGGTAATACGGCCTGCCTCCGACGATGCCCGTCCAATCTCGGCAAGCCAACGTCGACAGTTGGGCTTCTTCCGTCTCGGTGAGCGCCCTGATTCTCATCTCCGGTGGGGACGAGGCTCCGCTCTTATGGGGATGACTGACGGGGGAGATGGCCTAACGTCTATTATTCTCGATGCCCACCGCGAAGCACGCCAGGCAGTATTTAATAATGCTTCGAATGTCATGCATCACGCAGCCACCAGAGTGCAAGCATCCGCAGGAAGTCTCGGCACCCCTCAGTTCAAGAAATTACGTCCCGGACTTGAGCCATGGTCGGCGACCTCTGGACATGCGTTAGTACTTCACGATGGTGAGGTGCCGTTGACAAGGATGGGGCTTGGCACCCGCCGGTTGACGAGTTTATCGATCCAGGATCAGGCCATGACACAGGGGTCGATCATAGCCATCGACGAAATCGAACATGGCCTCGAACCCCACCGATTAGCGCAGGTGCTCTATTATCTTAAAAACCGCACCGACGAAGGCAAACTGCAAGTCATCCTGACAACACACTCACCTGTCGCAGTGAAGACTCTTAGCGCTGCAGATTTTGTTGTCGTTGGATCTGACGGAGCGGGTACCACTACGTGCCGTCACGTACCTGAAGATCTCAACAACGTGCAGGGTACATTTCGCAGCGCACCGGATGCTCTTCTTGGCCGAAGGGTTCTCGTAGGGGAAGGTGCGACTGAAGTCGGTTTCCTCCGAGAACTGATCCGCCATTGGGATGAAGTGCAGCATCATAATGGTCATGCAACTGCTGCTGCAATCGGTACCGTTCTTGTTGATGGTGGGGGTGGCGTTCAATCGACAGGCCGTGCGATGAGCTTTCACCAGCTTGGATACCCGACTCACCTCCTCGTAGACAACGATGACGACGCGATCAATCCATACCTCGGCGAGCTCCGTGATCAGGGGATCCAGGTTCACCAGTGGTCAGCCGATCATGATCTTGAACGCGAGGTTATCACAACGCTCAGGCTTGACGGACTGCAGGAACTGCTGGAGCTTGCCGTGGAATTCCGGGGCGAAGAATCTGTCTGTGCCGCTGTTGGTGCGAAGCTCGGGCATCAAAGTCTTAGCGGAATCGATATTTCTCAATGGTTGGCGCAGACTAACGACGATGAATCGAAGCTACGAGACGCGATCGCTGCGGCTGCTGTCGTCAAGGGTAAGGAATGGTTTAAACGTCAAGACCGGGGTGAAGATCTCGCTGCGGTCACTGTCAAACACTGGGCCGGCTTGGACGATACCCATTTAATGAGGGTACTTAATGAGCTACAGAATTTTGTTTATGATCGACCATCCGAACTGAAAGCTGATAACGAGAGACATTCAATTGGTGATTGAAGATCCTCCTATTGAAGACGCTGTCGAGGTTGTGCTCACCGCGTTGCCATGTTCAGTGACCCTTCCGGCTGGGGCAGGTAAGACAGAGCTGATCGCAGCCACCGCTGCAGAAGTTGCTCAGCGAGATGGGATCTCTCTAGTGCTTACCCACACGCATGCAGGTGTGGATGCTCTTCGACGGAGAATGAGTAAATACGGGGTGGGACATGACCAGGTTATCGTTCGCACGATCGACTCGTGGTCCTACGACCTCATCGTTCATTTTCCGGAGCTTGCTGAGTATGCAGTGGGAGCTGAGCCTGATTGGGGCAACTCTTCAGAGTATCATCGTGCCGCAGCACGTGCCGCGAGAACCAGAGCGGTGCAGAAGATGCTTAAAGTGAGCTACACCAACTTGTTCATTGATGAGTATCAAGATTGTCTGATCGATCAACACGCACTCGTTGTCGCACTTTCTGAAACGATTCCGACGGCAGTGTTTGGCGATCCCTTGCAAAGTCTATTCAACTTTAAATCGAACAAACCCGTGGATTGGGGATCTGATGTTGTCCCACTATTTCCTATGGTGGAAGTTAAGTCTCGGCCACGTCGGTGGGATCCGGATCACCAAGCACTTGGAAGATGGCTCGTTGACATTCGGCGCAACCTGCTTGACGGCATGTCGATAGATCTTGCTTCTACACCTGTTCGGTGGATTCAACGACACGATTTTCAAACTTATATAGGGGTCTGTTACAGCGCTTTACAGCGTGACGGGACAATCGCCGTCTTGGGCAAATTCCGTCATGATTGCGTTAGCGCAGCTGGTTCTTTGGGCGGAACGTACACAGTCATGGAGGCATTAGATTCACAGGTACCAGCAAGCTTGGCCGAGAAGATTGATACCGAAGATGGCGCAACTATAGCGCAAGCTGTAGTGGAGTTTGCGGTTAACTGTAGCGTTGGTTTGGCAAATCATATCGCCTCACAGAAACGTAGGCAGCTTGGGGATGGCCGGTCGTTTGGAACCCGAAGTGAGATATTAAAGCCTGCCTATGAAGCTGTCCACAAAATGCGCGCGGAGCCAACTCCTATAGCCGTGCGGATAGCCCTAGAACATCTGGGAAATCTTCCGAAGGTCAGCATCCACTGCCGTGAGGCTTGGGATGAAGTTATCAGAGCTGTATCGGTAGCTTCGTCCGAGGAGTGCACCGTGTCCGAAGCCCTCCTCACGGTCCGGAATCATACCCGAAGGGTTGGGCGCAGACCAGCTACCCGGGTGGTAACCAGACCACTTCTTGTCAAAGGGTTGGAATATGATCACGTCATTATCTTGAACCCTGAAAGATACAGTGCGCAAGAACTGTACGTTGCCTTAACAAGGGGATCAAAATCGGTCACAGTGATCAGTGATACATCGGTGCTCCCAGCTGCCAAGATAGCTGCTGGTAATTAAACACCCGCCGTGTGGATCTGCGGCACATCGGCGAGCTGTCGCGAGAATGTGTCTCTCAGCGTTAGAGCTTAAGGTCATTGGATAGGTCTAAATACACTCATTAGGTTAGCAAAGATATGACAAGTAGTTACTTTCGCAATTCTCTTGTTTCATAACGTCAATGCATCGTTATTGCATCACTCTTGGTGGTGTAAACAATAATAAGGTCATGCCCTGATCAGTTACACGTCGCGACGAATATCATTTATCCGGACGTCGTCAACTGGTTGGCCTAGTCCGTTCCATTATGATTTTCCATGCAGCGTTTTCTCGTTGTTCCACGTCTTGTGTATACGCGTGCAAGGTTTCTGACAGAGTGCGCAACTCTGAGGCATCAAGTCGATCAGCGTGTTCCAGGAGTGCATTAACAATTACGGCTAGTGACCTCTGACTACCAGACAAGCTTGAATCATCTACGTTCCATCTCATAGCTTGTGCCAATTGAGGTTGCGTTACCAAATATTTTTCGAAACTCATTACTAACTCGCACCTCCGTTAATTCGTAAGGTCAATTCACTAGCTCATCCAGTTCAATTCATAGAGCACGGTGAGATCATGGTCGGAGTCCAGTCCTGAAACAGCCCGAAGTTCCTCTTGGACGAACAGATTCGTTGGTTCGCTGGGTTGTGACAGAATCTGCATCAGATCCTGAGCAACCATTGGTTGGAACTGTTTGGCTATTACGATGAAGGCTGTTATCTGGCCTGTTATTGCTTGATCCATTGGACCGGGTGGAAGCAGGTCCATCATCAATAACGGAACTACATCATGGTGTTCCGCTGCGAACCGCCACGCCTGTCGTAATTGCTGCAATTCTGGCGCTGATTTGTGAGAGTAACGTCCTGCCGGTGCAATTTTCAGCTGAAAGTCGTCATGGGACTGATCCTCCGAAAACCAGTCATGAGCTGTTGGCCAGAGCTGGCCCACACTCGGCCAAGGGAGCGACCAATCTTTTGACCAGTCATCTCCGATAATTTTCCCAAGCCAGTGGGGGACACATGGATTTGGCGTCATGGTCAGGCAGGCCATCGCACGGTGCCACTGAGTCCATTGAGCTAAATCCCACTGAGCTAGGTAGTCGTCGTCAACACCGCGTATTTGTTTCAGCCAGTCCAAACTACTGCTGAGTTCATCGAGTCTCACGCTGTGATCTAATAGGTCCTGTGTCCAGAGTTCACCCATGGTCTTATGTTCCTTCCGATTCGAAACTTTCCCAGGTTTCCCCGTCAGTTGACGTTGCCCAGATCAGGGTGTGTTCCTCACGATATTGTTGCCAGTGAGCTTGTAGGACGCTGTAGGCGCCGTTTGTGGATAAGTATTCGATATTCACAGCCGGTTTTTGGATCGTATCGGAACGTTTGATTCCGACCGGTTCAGAATGGGCAACGACTTCACCCGCATCATCCACAATTCCTGCACGTACGTAGAGCACACCCTGTTTAGGTCGGTCAATTTGCTGAGTCGTTGTCGCAGCGGTGACATGCTGTAGCCAATCTGCTTCGTCATAGTGAAGTTCAAGGGGTTTTCCGCCGTCAACTGCCATGGATTCTTTGTGCTGACCGTTACTGACGCATCCAGCTGTGGTGCCTGCTTCGCGCAGGCGATAAACCATTTGCTGGAGATTCGTGTGCCAGAACATCATCGGAGAAAGACCCGGTTCCTGTTCTTCCCAGACCTTGTATTCCATACACATTGCCGCATAGAGCTCTGCGGTGATATCTGAATGCTTATACCAACAGGCCGGCACGACAGAAGTTGGCAACTTGTATTCGTGAATCAGCCAGTCAACCCAAACACGTAAACCATTCCAAGCATCTGCTTGATCTGCTTCAGGAATGTCACGCCAGCGGACACCGAACCACGTTGGGGGACCACCACTGACTAATTCTTCGGCTACTTCTGGGTCAAGGTACGGCAGTGGTGTACCAGCTGGTTCATGCTCTTGGGGCTGGTCTTCGTCATCTGCCTCAGCTTCTGGAAACACATCAGGTATGTCGTCGGTCTCTGCGAATTCTTCATCTGAAACCCAGTTACTGCTCATGGTCAGCCTCCCTTGTGGTTTTCCGATATTTTCGTGGCTCTCCCAATAATTTGTCGCTCAGGCGTTGCACCATCACGTCAACGGCACGTTGTCCAGCTCCTACTTCAGGATTCTGGCGCATCCACCGATGGACGCCTTCTTCACATAGCGCGCACAGCCAGAGTCCATCGCCAGCGGTGCGACGACACTGTGCCCGATCAATGACAGTCTTGCTCGTGCAGTGCCAAAACAACGGCTCAAAACGGCCACACAATGCACAATGATCTATCTGGGAAGCAGGTTCGTTTCGTGCTCCAGATAGCGGCCTGTTCGTTTCCTGTGGTGTCACGTTGCGGTCACCTTCCATTTCGTGCAAGCCGAGTAATCAACCGGCCAATAATGACCACGGTGGCCCGACGTCGGTCCCAGCCGTAAAACTCTTTGCGACCATCCATCATCTTGTGCAACTCTTGGTGATGGACCCGACACATCGGCATGAGGTCGGCATCAGCTTCTTGTGCTTGCCACACGTGACGTGTGTCATCCCAGGTGACACCCTCATAGGAGACGTGGTGTAAATCCAAACTCTCAGCCTCGGTCAGCGTCAGGTGACAGACTTGACAGGCTGGCTCGTGGCCACGTGCTCGGCAGTCCCGAAACCACCGAACCCGTCGAAACCCCCACTGTTGAGAACGTAAATACTGTCGATACTCTGGTGATCCGGTTCGATGTAGTCCATAACGTCCCATATCGCATCACCGAACGACGATCTCTGGTTGATGTGGCTCTTCACTGCCTTCTGGGCTGGCAATCGTGACAGCGTTGAACGAGACCTCATCTTCGCCACTTTCCAGCTCAGTCAGTAATGCTTCTGAATAAGCACCCAGCGCGGCCTTGATTTCTTTGGCGTCAGCCCGGTTTGGCCACTTGACCAATTGCACAAGAAATGGGCGACGGTTGCGATAAAACATGATGCTCCACCCAAACGGTAACCGCCGCAGTTCACCGACCTTTAAGACCTCAAGATCGTGTAGCTGGTCTGATTCCGACATGGAGTCTTTGCCAGAGGACCGGGAATACCGGATGACATGCCGTGTGCCGGCTAAATCGGAGAACAACCGCAAATCATCAGTGTTTGATGCCCCACCCAATTGGGCCTTGATCGTAGCGGAGTCGAACAGTGCAGTGGCTTGTGCATTGCCCCACTCGTTGCGTGCCTGAGCGAGCGACTGAAACACTGCAAATACTGAGATGCCCACGCCACCACCATCTGACATCAGCTGGGTCAGTCCAGGCCACACAGAAATGTTTGCGATCTCATCCAAGACCAGCGACAGTGGCGGGTCTAAACGGTTTCCAGGACGTTTCGCGGCCAACTCGCGCGCCCGTTCGGTAATCGCATCCATCATGGCAATCAAAAACGGACCAGCGGATGAACCACCCGATTTCGTGCCCAGAATGTATAACGTGCCGTTCTGTTCGAGAAACTCGTCAATATCTAACGTTTCTATCTCATGTCGTGGCTTCAACACGTCCCGAACCTCGGGTACCGATAGTCCTTTGACCGCGCCTTCAACCCCAAACCATTTGGATTGCAACAGCTTCGGGTCACCCTCAATGATGCCTTGCAGCACCAGACTCCACCCTTGCGCCGCACGCGGATGGTTCGACAAGATTTTCACGGCTTCTTTTGCTTCGGCGGGATTATTCCCCCACCGCATCAACTCATCAACGGTGCGATGATCCAAGGCAGCTGCATGCAATAGACATTCCATGATGGTCGTTGCCGGGGCTTGCCATTCCTGGTTGCTCGATGAAGCACCCAACCCTGATGCACCAATCAAACTCGCGGCCCGCTGGTTCGCTACCCTTGGCACCTCACATCCAGTAACGGGGGACCACTTCAAGGTTGTTGGCGTATCCGTGAGCCCTTGTGGGTCAAACAGTGCCACCGGACCATGGGTTCGACGACGAATCGAGGCAGTCGCTGCATAATTGTCTGCCCTCGAAGATGTCGTCACGACAGGACCCGGAGCATCCAAAATCGCGCCAATCAGAAGATGCAGCCCCTTCCCGGAACGTGGCGGTCCAATCAAACAAATGGATTCTTCCAACGACGCCCAGACCGGCACCCCTTCTGAGGCCCCGAGCTGTAAAGCACCCTGCCTGGCGTGGGGTTTCTTCAAACTGGGCCGGACTTTTTTCGTCAAGGCTCTGGTTGCTTTAGTGCCAACAGCTTTGCGAACCTCTGCCGCCTGGGCAAGACCATCACGACGCCGCAAATCCTTGATAAAGAAATTATCCGATTGCAAGTACCGCTGGCGTGCAAATCCCACGGCCAATCCCGTAGCAATGACCAATACCCCCAGCACAACCAGTGCCGTGGTCGTGGCCACGGATGGCGCAGCACATCGACCAACCGCACCAAATGCCGTGGTGTCACCATCAACAAAAAAGCCCAACGGCTCAAACATGCCGTCGGGCCAGGCCGCCTGATCACACCAGACTCGGTTCATCACATTGCCGACCAGCACATACAGCCCGTAGACACCCACCCCAGCCAGAAGCAAGAGGGGGACTGCCGTACCGGGCGGTAGAGCACTGGTTCGTTGCGTTTCAGTAGTCCAACTCATGCTGCCACCGGCTCCTTCACATCGTCGTTTCTAAGGGGCATATCCATCCGCTCATCAGTGTCGAATAGAGGGATTTCAGCTTCGGTGAGCTTATTTTTAACCTCGAACGTGGAGTTGCGTATTCGCCACAACGCCACACCCTTGGGCAAGGTTTTCAAGATGTGTTCTTCACGTTCCGATAACTCAATTTCATCGGTCGTGGTGCGCAATGCGGTTTCGTCCTGCCGGTGGATGATCTTGATGTCCGTGTCGGTGAGCAGGGACCTGGCCATTGCCGCCATTTGTGAGCCATGGTCTCCAGCCATATCCAGGTCTGCGATTTTGTGCATGATCAGAATATTGAAAATGCCATAGGCACGAGCAAGTTTCCACGCTTCAACCATTCGCTGTAAATCAGCTTCCGAGCTGATATTGTCCCAGCCTTCTTCATACACCACGATCCGCTGACCAGCATCGGAGGTCGTGACCATGGCTTCTGTCCAAGCACCAGTACAGGCATGCACCACACGAGCAGCATCACGACTGATACCTTTCAACGCCGACGTATCGATGGATACCGCAGGAGCGTCATGGTCAAACTCCACGGTGGTCGGACCGTCCAACATGCCGCCCAAGTCACCGGAGGTCAAACGATGCAGCACCAACTTGACGATCGCCGCACCTTCCCGCACCAGGGAATCGGGGTCATGTGTTTTCAGATTTTCCAGTTCGTTGATCACATCGGGCAGTATCACCGCACGCTCGGCGCGTGCCGCGCTTTCCACGGCGTCATCCAGTGCCACGGACACCGCGTGCGTTTCCCCAGGCGAAATGTCCCGATTCACTAAAATCTTGACCATCGTGTTGAGAATGGCCAGCCGCCGAATTCGGACCCGCAGCTGCCATTCAGCATCCCCTAACGGCTTTCCTAAAGCGTTGAGCCGAGGACGGGTGCCAGCATCCAGTGGATTAATCCTGTCGGGCATCCCTGGCCCCACACGGATCACCGACCCACCAAGTGCCCGAACAACGGGCGTCCACTCGCCTTTCTTATCGGAAGCAACCGACAATCTACGACCAGCCTGCACTGATCTGGTCGCGAAACTCTTGGCACACGATGACTTTCCCGTACCGACTTGCCCGAACATCACCGCTGACATCCCCGAGATGATGCCCTGGGCATACAAGGACCACGGATCAATCGCAAATGCGCCACCACCATTGCGATCTTCGCCCATGTAAATCCCCGCAGCACCCAATGCTGGACCAGACACGAACGGATAGGCTGTCGCTGCTGTATGCGTCGTGGTGCGAATCGCTTTGAGTCGAATATTGCCGAGCCCTCTAGCTGATTTTGGCCGAGCGGGTCCACCAAGCCCCCATTGTCGAACGGGGAAATCTCCTAAGCTTGCTGAGTCGTCATCTTTGTCCCGGTGCAGCTGTTTTTTCAGGTCCCGAATATCTTTGCGCCGAGCTTTTCGTTCCTTCCGAGTCAGTGGTCGTCCGAAATCAAAAACCCCGGATTCTAATTGCTGATCACCATAAATCGTGTGCACTGTGTGACCCTCCTAACTGTGTTTCAGTTCAACTTTGCCAAAGGGAATTGCTGATCCAATAAATCCTGCCTCTTGTTCCCAGTACAACGGCCGGACCTCACATTGGGCTTTGGCAACCTTGGTCAATAACTGCAGGCAGTTATCTTCTAGTTCCGTGCGAGATCGTGCCGAGACCGTTACCAAACCCGCCATATTCAACGGGGAAGCACCATCAATGAGTTGTTCTTCTTCTGCCTCAATGTCTTCACGTTCACGAAGATGTTCCAGCGATTGACCCGCCGACCACTTCTGACGAATCTTTTGGGATGACTCCCAATCAGCTTTGCGTCCCTGCACTTTTTTCATGGCTTTCTGAGCAGCTACCGGTTGCATCACCACGGTCACCGTGTGCCGGAAATCCCCAGCAAACACAATGTCTTTCAAAAACCCCAACCGCGCTTTGGCCTGGGGCCATTCAGAGATCACATACGTCCGGTGCAAGTAATTATCGGTGGCCACATAGCTGGTATATGGCAGCATGCCCATCGGACCGGCAGAATCCGGGGCTACGCCAGCAAACGTACCGGTCCGATCCACGATGCCGATGGTGGCATCAGGATCAAAAGCGGCACGTGACAAGGCGGCTAACGACCGCATGGAATGCCATTGCGAAACCATCGTGCCAGACTCCGGTAACTCAGACTCGACAGCTTCCATCACGGACAACGCAATTTCCATCAACGTGGCAATGCCCCCGCCCCTAGATGATTAATTCCTATTGATTTTAGTGGTCGTAGGCGATCAGGGAGCGTTTGTGGGGTGCTCCGGTTTTCCAGTTGTGCCAGATTCCGGCGGC
>Ga0209487_1001333_pt1 | contig 21047 bp, 24 predicted proteins | sample Poulit2012_FD_187524 | JGI IMG/M metagenome (GOLD analysis project Ga0209487, IMG submission 187524) | Agricultural soil microbial communities from Georgia to study Nitrogen management - Poultry litter 2012 (SPAdes) (version 2) | ecosystem: Environmental > Terrestrial > Soil > Agricultural land...
GACGGTGCCTTGTCGAACCCGGCGGCGCCCTTTGGTGGGGTCAAAGCGTCGGGGCTGGGGCGGGAGGGTTCTCGCCACGGTATGCAGGAGTACCAGGAGCTCAAGTATCTGTGTATGGGCGGGGAGTAATACCGCCGCCGAGCGAATAAAATGAAATCCGTTATTATCAATTTGGCCATTGCCCCAGAAGAGTATCAGCGTTGGTATCAGGGCGCTGCCCAGGATGTTTTAGCCTATACGGTCGATGGCCGTAGCGTGCGCTTTCCCGCACCGATACTGCGCCGTTTTGTTACCCATGAGGGCATCCGTGGGCGTTTTAAAATTACCTTTGATAACCAGAACCGGTTTCAGGATATAGAGCGGATCAGCTAACCGAACCCTTTCAATACAGTTTCTCAACCGCCCGGCAATCCAGTATCCTAGCCCTTTTTATTTTTGGACTAACGCTCTATGTATTCTCTTGCGCGCAAGCTGCTGTTTTGTCTTGAGCCAGAAACCGCTCACGATGTCACTCTGGAACTGCTCGGCGCCGCCGAGCGCCTCAAGCTGCTCAAACTCTTTGCTCCAAGACCAATTGCGGAGCCGGTCGAGGTGATGGGGCTGTCGTTCCCGAATCCCATCGGGCTGGCGGCCGGGTTGGATAAAAACGGCGATTACTTCAATGCCTTGGGTAGCCTGGGTTTCGGTTTTGTGGAAATTGGCACGGTGACCCCAAAGCCTCAGGCTGGCAATCCCAAACCGAGAATGTTTCGACTTCCCGAGCGCGAAGCGATCATTAATCGTATGGGGTTTAACAATAAAGGCGTGGAACACCTAGTGCGCCGAGTCCAGCGGCGCCGCTACCCGGGAGTGCTGGGCATCAACATCGGAAAAAACGCCAGCACACCCGTCGAGCGGGCGGTGGATGATTATCAGCTATGTCTGGACGCGGTGTACGATCACGCCGATTACATCACCTTTAATATTTCCTCACCCAATACCCCCGGACTGCGCGACTTACAGTTTGGTGACCAGCTGAGTCGAATGCTCGAAACACTGAAAAGCCAACAACAACAGCGTTTCAGCCAGAGCGGTCGCTACGTTCCTCTGGCCGTTAAGATAGCGCCGGACATGGATGATGTCGCTCTCAAACAGGTCGCCGAGGTTTTAGTGGAGCAGGGCATGGATGGAGTGATCGCCACCAATACCACCGTGTCCCGGGAAGGGGTAGAAGGTCTGGCCTATGGGGACGAGAGTGGCGGCCTCAGCGGTATGCCGGTACAGGAAAAGAGCACCCGTCTGATCAGTGCGCTGCACTCGCACCTGGGCGATCGGTTGCCCATTATTGGTGTGGGCGGCGTGATGGATGGCGAGAGTGCCGCCGCCAAAATCGATGCGGGCGCCAGCCTCGTGCAGTTGTACACGGGGTTGATTTACCGGGGCCCCGGGCTGATCTCCGAATGTGTGCGTGCGGTGGGCCCGGCGCTGGCTGGCCGTCGAACTGAAAATTCATAAAACCGTATTGTCTTAGCCTTGTTACGGGCTCAGGAGCGTTCATGGAATACAAAACAGTCACTTTGCCGGCGAACAAAAGTATCGCCCTGGTCGCGCACGACAACAAGAAGCAGGACTTATTGGACTGGTGCGAAAAACACCGGACAATGCTTTCCGCCCACAAACTCTACGCCACCGGCACCACCGGTGCGATCATTGAAAAGCACACCGGGCTGCCCATTGTGAAATTGATCAGTGGCCCCCTTGGTGGCGACCAACAAGTGGGTTCGCTGATTACCGAGGGAGAGGTGGATTTTCTTATTTTCTTCTGGGATCCGTTCGAACCAATGCCCCATGACCCGGATGTGAAAGCGCTGCTGCGCATCGCTGCGGTGTGGAACATACCGGTGGCCTGTAATCAGGTATCCGCAGATTTTATGGTGGCATCACCGCTGTTTGCCGGTGAAGTGGAGCGCTCCATTCCGGATTATGAGCGCTACATGAATGCTCGAGCCAACCTGTAAGGTTCTATTGCTTTCTAGAAAACCCATACAGTGGGTCGCCGGGGCAACGGAACGGGTTGGTACAGGACGAGCTGGTATAGGACGAGTTGGTAGTAGAGTAGTAGATAAGTGCGTTGGGGTAGCTTTCGTGCGCTGGCTTATCAGCCCCCGGCGCGACGCAATATCCGATCCATGGCCCGGGTACTCAAAAACCGTTTGGCAAATCCCATGGCATAGGTGGGCTTGGTCACGTAATAGCGCGGCTTGGGGCGGGGGCTTTCCAGCGCGTGCCGCAACGGTTTGTAAACCGCTTCCGGGCCAAGGGTAAACCGGGAGCTCGGCCCGGAGCGTTCGAGCCGCTCGTAGGCTTGTCGATAGCTGTCGCGCAGCCGACTGGTGCTGGCGTTCACGTTGGCCTTTAAGGCCGCCAGAGCGTTGCGGCGAAAGGCGCTGGTAATGGGGCCCGGTTCGATCAGCGACACGTGTACACCCGAACCTTCCAGCTCCAGGCGCAAGGTGTCGGTCAGACCTTCCAACGCGAACTTGCTGGCGTTGTACGCACCTCGAAAGGGCATGGCGGCAAAACCCAGCACGGAGCTGTTTTGAATGATGCGGCCCCGGCCCTGCCGGAACATCGAGGGGAGTAGGGCATTTGTCAGCTCGCACAGACCGAAGAGGTTGGTCTCAAACTGCTTGCGCAGCGTATCGCGACTCAAGTCTTCCACCGCGCCCGGTTGACCGTAACCGGCATTATTGAACAAGCCGTAGAGCCGCCCCTGGGCTAGCTCGAGCGCTTGCTGGGCGGCTTGCTGCACGCTGTCCGAATGACGCAGGTCCAACTGAATACAGCTTAAACCTTCCGCTTGCAGGCGCGATACGTCGGCAATTCTTCGACAGGCGGCGATCACTCTGTAGCCATCGCGCTGCAATGCCTTGGCACAGTGATAACCAATACCGCTTGAGGCGCCCGTGACCAAGACGCTTTTTGGTGTTTCCGTCGTTGTGTTCGTGTCCGTCATTGGTTGCCCGCTCCAAAAGAAACCATTAAATCACAAGGGCAGCGGGCGTTGAGTGAATCCGAGGCCTAAAAATTTCTAAGCCTAAACGATACGCTTGCTGTCGGATGACTTACCCGCCGGCGCCGTAAAAACGCCTATGCTAACACCGCCGCTCGGTTCGTCTCTATGCTCGCGTTGGAGATGAGCCCCAGCGTGTTCAAATGACATCGCAGAGCGGGTTGTGCATTCCGGACTGGGCATCGTTCAAAACAGGTGAATGTTGAACAGCTGGTCAGTATGAGCGTGGCGCATAAAGAAACGGGAGCCGAAGCTCCCGTTTTTAAACTCTGGGCCAAACGTAAATTTGGCCCTGGGTTCGAGTCGGATTAAACCGCCACTTCCTCGATCTGAACCGCCGCAATACGCTTACCTTCGTTCGCCGCGTTTTGGTAGGTTTCAATCTCGTTGAAGTTCAGATAACGATAAATTTCCGCACCCATACTGTCCAGATCTCTGGCGTAGCTCAGGTATTCCTCGGGAGTGGGCAGCTTGCCCAACACCGCGGCTACCGCGGCCAGCTCCGCCGAGCCCAGGAACACATTGGCACCATCGCCCAAGCGGTTGGGGAAGTTACGGGTGGACGTGGAGATCACCGTGGAGTTGGGGGCTACCCGGGCCTGGTTACCCATGCACAGGGAGCAACCGGGCATTTCCATGCGTGCGCCCTTGCGGCCAAAGATGTTGAAGTAACCCTCTTCCATCAACTGATGCTCGTCCATCTTGGTGGGCGGAGCGATCCAGAGGCGAGTGGACAATTCTTCTTTCGTGGCATCCAACAGCTTTCCAGCGGCCCGGAAGTGGCCGATGTTGGTCATACAAGAACCGATAAACACTTCATCGATTTTGGTGTTGGCCACTTCAGACAATCGTTTGACGTCGTCCGGGTCGTTGGGGCAAGCAACGATGGGCTCGTTGATATCGGCCAGATCGATTTCGATCACCGCCGCGTACTCCGCATCGGCGTCGGCGCTCATCAGCTCCGGGTTGTCCAGCCATTGTTCCATCTTGCGGGCGCGGCGCTCGAGCGTGCGCACATCGCCGTAGCCTTGCTCGATCATCCAGCGCAACAACGTGATGTTGGACTTCAGATACTCAATGATCGGTTCTTGGTCGAGTTTGATTGTACAACCGGCGGCCGAGCGTTCAGCGGAGGCGTCGGAAATTTCAAAGGCCTGCTCCACTTTCAGGTTAGGCAAACCTTCCACTTCCAAAATTCGACCAGAGAAAATATTCTTCTTGCCTTTTTTCTCGACGGTTAACAAGCCTTCCTGAATGGCGTAGTAGGGAATGGCATTCACCAGATCCCGCAGGGTGATCCCCGGCTGCATCTCGCCTTTAAAACGCACCAGTACCGATTCCGGCATATCCAGTGGCATGACACCCGTGGCCGCGGCAAACGCCACCAGGCCCGAACCGGCGGGGAAGGAAATGCCCAGTGGGAAACGGGTGTGGGAGTCGCCGCCGGTGCCGACGGTGTCGGGCAGCAGCATACGGTTTAGCCAGCTATGGATGATGCCATCGCCTGGACGCAGGGAAACGCCGCCGCGAGTCATGATGAAGTCGGGCAGGGTGTGCTGCGTATCAATGTCTACCGGCTTGGGGTAGGCCGCGGTATGGCAGAAGGACTGCATGGTGAGGTCGGCCGAAAAACCCAGACAGGCCAGATCTTTCAGCTCATCCCGGGTCATGGGGCCGGTGGTATCCTGAGAGCCGACGGTGGTCATCTTAGGCTCGCAGTAGGTGCCGGGTCGAATGCCCTCTACACCACAGGCTTTACCGACCATCTTTTGAGCCAGGGTGTAGCCTTTACCGGTATCTTTGGGCTGCTCGGGCTTACGGAATATATCGCTTTCGCCCAAGCCCAGAGATTCGCGGGCTTTCGCGGTCAGGCCGCGGCCTACGATAAGGGGGATGCGACCGCCGGCTTGAACCTCGTCCAGCAGCACTTGGGACTTCAAACGGAACTCACAGATCAGCGCGCCGGTTTCCCCATTGAGGATCTTGCCCTCATAGGGACGAACTTCAATCACGTCGCCCGTATTCAAATCTTCCACCGGAGCTTCAAACACCAGAGCACCGGCATCTTCCATGGTGTTATAAAAAATCGGAGCGACTTTGCCGCCGATGCACACCCCACCGGTGCGCTTATTGGGCACGCCCGGAATATCTTCACCGATGTACCACAGCACCGAGTTGGTGGCGGATTTTCGGCTCGAACCGGTGCCTACCACATCACCAACAAAGGCGAGCGGGTAGCCTTTTTCTTTCAGAGCGTCAATTTGCTGGATGGGGCCCACCTGGCCCGGCTCATCCGGGGTTATGCCATCGCGCGCCATTTTGTACATAGCGCGAGCGTGCAGGGGAATATCGGGTCGGGACCAGGCGTCCTGGGCGGGTGACAGATCGTCGGTGTTGGTTTCGCCGGTCACCTTGAATACGGTGAGCTTAATGCTCTCGGGTACTTTGTCCTTTTTGGTAAACCACTCGGCGTCGGCCCAGGATTGCAGCACGTTTTTGGCGTGAACGTTACCCGCTTCGGCTTTGGCTTCCACATCGTGGAAAGCGTCGAACATGAGCAGGGTGTGCTTAAGCTGCTCGCCGGCCAGCGGCGCCAGCTCAGCGTCATCCAGCAAATCGACCAGGGTTTCAATGTTGTATCCGCCGAGCATCATGCCCAGCAGTTCAATGGCGTGGGGTTTGTCGATCAGAGGCGAGCTGGCCTCGCCTTTAATGATTGCGCTCAAAAAGGCGGCTTTCACGTAAGCGGCTTCGTCAACACCGGGGGGAACGCGATGGGTGATCAGATCAACCAGGGTTTGCTCTTCGCCCGCGGGTGGGGATTTGAGAAGTTCCACCAGGCCCGCGACTTGCTCGGCGTCCAGGGGTTTTGCAGGAACACCTTCAGCAGCGCGTTCTTCCACATGTTTACGGTAGGCTTCAAGCACAATCGACTTCCTCTGAGTAGTGAACTTACTCCCTGGGCAGGATCTCTGCGGCGGGAGACTATCCATGACCAACATGGACAGGGCGAGCTTTATCTCGCCCGCGTGTCGCGCCGGCTGAGCCGATGGGAAAAATAAAGGATTAACGCGACAAGACCGGGCCAAAATTATACACGAAGCGACGGTTGCTGTTAAGTGAGCCGACCTTCGCGAGCGGCGATAAACGGGTAGATTCAGGCTTGGGAAGCGGGATAATACCGGGCTTTTGGCTGGGTTTCGTGGGTCTTGTGATCCCAGCTTCCACGGTCAGTCTGATCGGTGGTATTGTGGCGCTGCTTGAGTAAGCCTATGCATGCCCTGGCGGAGCGCCAACCAAGGAGCTGCCCAAGGAGCTAATAGAGGACATCCGTATGACTGTACAAAAAACACTAATGGCTATGCTTATCGTGGGTCTGGTCAGTGCTTGTGACCGCGCCCCAGAGGGACCCGAAGCGCCCGAAAGTGGCCCTGAGACGGTGCCCGGAAGAACCAGTCAAGGCAATCCGATGCCCGTCACTCCCGATGCGGGTGTGGCGGAGGAAGAGGAGCCGCGCGCACAGACCTGGACATGCCCGGCCAATCCCGGCGCGGCTCCCAGCGGGGAGCTCACCGCCGAACGTATTGCCGCTACGGCCGGTACGCGGGAAGCGCCTGGGTTGTACGAAGGGCCGGTGTGGTTTGAAAACGCGCTGTATTTTTCCGACTTTACCTTCGAAAGTGGTTTTCCTTCACAGATTCAAAAATACTCTCCCGGCGCGGAGATGGTAACGGCAATCCCGGAAAGCGGCAGCAATGGTTTGACCATCGGTAACGATGGCTATTTATTGGCCGCCACCCATGATCGAAAAGAACTTTCACGCTATAATCCATACACTGGAGAGCGGGAATCGGTGGTAGGGGAATTTGAGGGCAACGTGTTTAACTCACCCAATGATTTGGCGGTTACCCGCGACGGTACGATTTATTTTACCGACCCGGATTTTCAGCGCTCGGCGGCGCCCGGTGGCCAGCCGAAAACCCGTGTGTATCGGGTGCAGGGAGATGACGTGACCGTGGTGGATGACACCATGTACAACCCCAACGGTATTGCATTATCGCCGAACCAAAACACCTTGTATGTGGCTGGCGGGGGCGAGCAGGGCACTTTGCGGGCTTACCCTCTGAACAACGGTGAACCCGGTGCTGGTGTCGATATCGCCGAGGTATCCACGCCTGACGGTATGGCGATCGACTGTGCTGGCAATATTTACGTCACTGAACATGCGGCTCAGCGCGTTCGAGTATTTTCTCCTCAGGGAGAAGAGTTAGCGACGATCGGTACCGATGCCAACGTTACCAACGCCACGTTTGGCGGACCGGGACAGCGGACACTTTATATTACCGGTGCGGGTACGGTTTGGGAGCTGGAACTGGATATTGCCGGGCTTCCCTATTAACACAGGAAATGCCACAGGAAACGAATACGTAGAAAATGACATCGTTTAAACCCGTAAAAACCCCCTGTATCGGTGTTTGCTCCACCGGCATTGGCGATCTGGTGTGCCGGGGGTGCAAACGCTTTAGTCACGAAGTGATTGACTGGAACGCTTATGATCACGAACAGCGCCTGTTGGTGATCAAGCGCCTGGAAATGTTTTTAGCCCAGGTGGTACGCAATCACGTTGAGATAACCGACCCGCGTCTATTGCAGCAGCAATTAAGCGTGCAGGGGGTGCGCTTCGATCCCGATCAGGACCCTCATTGTTGGGTGTTTGCACTGTTACGTGCGGGCGCCCGACAGATTAAGAATTTGGACCATTTCGGTGTGCGGTTGGTGGCCCCCAATGACGCGACTCCGCTGACCGAGGTACGCGATCGGATCGATCGCGAGTATTACGCATTATCCAGCGCGCACTATGATCGTTACATTGCGCCGGGAGTGCTGATGAAAGCCTGAGTATTACCCTGGCTTTACATAGCACCCTACAATGAGTTGTTGAATCATATTTATTAAAAGAGTAGCCCGTGTACGACATTACCCATATAACCGAATTTCTCGCCTGCGAAACTCCCGATAGCTGGGTACAGTGGGCATTGCAAAATGAAGCCTTGTTACTGCTCGATCATGCCAACTGTGAAAAGAAAGCCGCATCGACCGCGCTGGCATTGATGTATCAGTATGTGGACGACTTTGATCTGATGCATAAAATGTCTCGCCTGGCCCGAGAGGAACTGCGTCATTACGAACAGGTAATGACGTTGATGGAGCAGCGCTCTGTACCCTATACGCAAATCACTCCCTGTCGTTATGCATCGAAGCTTCGTAAGCCCGTGCGCACCCACGAGCCCGCTCGCCTGATTGATACGCTGATCGTGGGGGCCATCATCGAAGCTCGATCCTGCGAGCGTTTTGCCAAGTTGGCGCCGCACCTGGACGACGAGCTCAAGCACTTTTATCTGTCGCTGTTAAAGTCAGAAGCACGTCATTACCAGGACTACCTGGCACTTGCGCAAAAAGTGGCGGGAGAGGAAAGCCTCGACGAGCGCATTACATTATTTTTAGAGCTGGAAAAAACCCTGATCCAATCCCCGGATGACACGTTCCGCTTTCACAGCGGCGTACCGCTGGCCGCTTAATCTTTATGACCAAACAATCCAACCTGGAAGATCGCAACTTCGACGATTTGGCGGCGCGCTTCCAACGCAATATTTATGGCGGGTTAAAAGGGCGAATTCGATTGGCAGTGCTGCAGCGGGATTTTGCCCGGCATTGGCACCACGCGCCCTTTGTGCCCGGTACCCCACACGAGCCATCATTAAGAGTGCTGGATGCCGGCGGCGGTCAGGGCCATTTTTCCATGCAGTTTGCCCAGGCAGGGCATGATCTGGTGCTGTGCGATATTTCGGAGCGCATGTTGGAATTGGCCAAAGGCCAGGCGGTTGAAGCGGGGGTAGCCGATGCCGTTACGTTTTTGCACTCACCAATACAATCGTTAAAGACTCACATCGGACCTTCTGAGTTCGATTTAGTCCTGTGTCACGCCGTATTGGAATGGGTGGTGGATCCGCGTGAATTGTTGGTCAAGTTAATGGAGTTAGTGAAACCCGGGGGTCACTTATCCATCACCTTTTACAACGTGCACGCCATGGCTTATAAAAATCTGTTGCGGGGAAACTATTCTAAAGTCAATCAGGAGGACTACAGTGGCTTTCGCGGCAGCTTGACTCCCATTAACCCACTGAGGCCCGAAACGGTACATGGTTGGCTGAAGGAGTTGTCATTGCACACGGTGTGCACCAGCGGCATTCGGGTATTTCATGATTACATTCTGGATAAGTCCATACGGGAGCGGGACCCTGAGCAGATACTGGAAATGGAATTGAAGCTGTCTGTGCAGGAACCGTATCGTGCGTTGGGCCGTTACCAACATGTACTGCTACGTCGGTAAATCAGTGCAGCGATTTTAACAAAACGTCTTTGGCTTCGTTTATTTTCGCCGCTAAATAATCACTGCCGCCGCGGTCTGGGTGCAGCTTCTGCATGAGTCGTCGATGAGCGGTAATCACGGTGGCGCGGTCGAGCGGTTCGTTAGGCTTCGCCTTGTCATTCAGACCCAAAGTCGCCAGAGCTTCCGCGACGGTCATGCCTTGGGCCGCTGGTGGCGGTGTATGAGGTTGGGCTTGGCGACGGCCGCGCAACAGCGGGAACATTTGAAAGCCGAGGCCGATCAAGAACCGCATAAGCGGTACCATCGCTCCAAGCACGGCGACTATCCAGTGGGCCCGGCCAGTTAGTACCATAAACAGCAGCACGCCCAAAAGAACCCAGCCCCCGTACTTCACGAGCTGTTTACGCTGTTGATGTGGAGGTAGTTTGCGCAGTTTGGCCATCAAGGTCCAGGCGCCAAGAACGGCGAGCACCGCCACGAACACTTTGATCATAAAATTCACTCTATTCTGAGCGCCGATTGACGTTATGCGGTCATTATACGGGTCGGGAACTTCGGGATATAGCCCACAACCAACCATGGGGGTTCGATGAGCGGAACTTTTGATCACGCTCCACATCACGCCCGACATCGCGCCCCTACGCCGGAGCTGTACACCGGCGGCTCACACCAGAACCCTGCGCCTGAACTTTACTATTTTCCTGCCAGGGGTATAATGGAGTGCATTATGGGCATCGCCCAATAGACACTCAATATGGGGCATAACCCGGTTTCGTGCCCCATCCACCTCGTTGGCCAAAATAATAAAAAACCCGCTGAATTCTCAGCGGGTTTTTTTTGGCCGTAATTCAGTCAAGTTAAGTAGAGCAATGACAAATCCACGCAAAACCATAGCCACCGCCGTAGGCGTTTTTTTCATATTAATACTTCTTGCCCCGCTTCCGGCAATCACTGTTTATATTGATTTGATCCTACTTCAGAACGACGTCGGTGAAACCTCGTTGACCGAGTTCGTTCAAGAAATCATGTTATTGCTCAGTTCCTCGATCTTCTTCTACGGTGCCTGGCGCCATCCGGATAAGCGTGGTTTCTTACTGTTAGCGAGTGGTTTGTTTCTCAGCATGTTCATCCGTGAATTGGATTACCTGTTTGATCGGATTACGCACGGTTTCTGGGTTTATCCAGCCTCGCTGACCGCACTGACATGCATTCTGGTTGCCCGCTTTTTTTGTCGGGGCACCACACTGCAACCACTGGCCAGGTTTATTAACACCCGGCCCTACCTATTTATCCTGATCGGTCTAATCACGCTGCTGGCCTTTAGCCGAACCTTTGGCAGCAGCAGTTTGCTCTGGAGCCATGTGTTTCCGCAAGAGGTCGCCCCGGGTTTCAAGGCCGCAATACAGGAGGGGCCGGAGCTCTATGGTTATGGGCTCATTTTGTTTGGCAGTTTTTTAATGTTTTTGGGCGGTTATGAGACCCGCAAACAAATCGCACCGTCGTCGCAAAAAATGGAGGACACGCTGTCTCCACGTTAACGCTTTCCCCTGCCGGTGGAGCATGCTGACGCATTCGTCATGGGCGATATCGACGCGTCGCGGTTTCAAGCGGGAACCGCCGCACGAAATCGCCCTATAAAAACGCGAGCTCCTTGGCGCGGTGCACACCAACAAAACTTTTACGGCAAAACACACTCGAACATGAACGCTTGGCCCGGTTGGCACCTGGCTGTGCGGGTGCCATTATACTGATTGGGACGTTGGTAATAAGACGTTGGTTATAACCTGGTGCTGTGGAGCTTGGATGAAGCGGTGGGGATTGCGCGCACTATTTAGCGTTTACACGCTTGTTTTGGTGGCTTGCGGCGGCAGCGATGGCAATGGCGATGCCCCGTCCGCTGTTGCTGATTTGACGCTATCAGGTCGGGTCACCTACGACTTTATTCCGCTCACGCTGCCGGAGGGTTCTGAGTATGGGGCGGCTTTGGATTATTCCGCCCTCGAGCCACGCCCAGTACGTGGTGCGCCGGTACTACTGCTGGACGATCAGGGAAAGGAATTAGCGAATACGGTGACGGATCACCAGGGTGAGTACAGCTTCGTTGTTCCAACCCAGAAGAAGGTGCAGGTTCGCGTGCTGGCAGCGGCGCGACAAGAGGGCGCACCTGCATGGAACCTGGAGATTCGAGATAACACTCAGGATAACGCACTCTACGCGCTCGATGGTGCTCTGCGCTGTACTGGGGAGCAAGATTCCCGGCGGGATCTTCACGCGGCAAGCGGCTGGACCCATAACGCCTATACGGAGCCCCGTGCCGCGGCACCTTTTGCCGTGTTGGATACGCTCTATGAAGGCCAACACCGAATTCTGAAGTACTCCCCAGAGCAAATATTTCCCCCTTTGACCGTTTACTGGAGCGTAGACAACCGCCCGGCGCAGGGCGACGTGGCGCTGGGTGAAATCGGCACCAGTTACTACCTGGACGGTGACATCTATTTACTCGGCGCCGCGGATTTGGACACGGATGAGTTTGATCGCCACGTGGTTATGCACGAGTGGGGCCATTACCTGGAACACCGGCTGTACCGTTCCGATACACCTGGCGGACCCCACAGTCGTCAGAGCTTTCTCGATATGCGTGTGGCTTTCTCAGAAGGTTTTGCCAATGCGTTTGCCGCCATGATGCTGGATGATCCCCTTTTTCGTGACACCCTGGGCCCGGTTCAAGGTAAGGGGGGTAGCTTTGTGGTGGGGGAGGAGGGGGCGCCGTCGCAAGGCTGGTACAGTCAGGTGTCAGTGGGCAACATTGTCTACCGTTATTATGCGTCTGAAGACAACCAGCGAGAGTATGGCTTCCTCCATCAAGCGCTCAGCGATCAGCGTTATCAAGAAGCGCCAAGTCTCACCTCTATCTATTTATTTGCTGACCAAGTGCACCAGTACCGGCCAGGGGCACTGGATGAGATGTTGATACAAGAGCAGGTGGTTGGGCGAGGTCAGTGGGGGGCGGGCGAGTCCAACCATGGGGGCAACGATGCCGCGCTGCCTGTCTATCGGGGCCTGATTCCAACCGGAGAGCACCAGTACGCCTGTAGCGGCGCCCAACACGGACAGTACAACAAGCTCCTCAATCGCCAGTATGTGGCATTGGACGTGAATGTAGAGGGGGAGTACGTCATCGATCTGGAGGCCGATAACACATCCGATGCGGATTTGGGCTACACGCTATTTCAACGGGGCGCGATTCTGGCACGCTCTGAGCAGCAGGGTTTGAGTCGCGTGCAGCACGCCGTGAAACTGAGCCCCGACGAATACGTCTTGGAGGTGTACGATTGGCGCAATTTGGACGCTAATGGTCCCGGCGCGGATGTGTGCATCACAGTACGAGTTCATCCCTAAAACATCGCCGAGCGATATGAACTTCGACGTATCCAGTGACGGGTACGGGTCTGGATAATCGTTAAAGAGCGGAATCTGCCACCCGCAAAGTTGAATTCTTGCACAAGGCAAAAGAGAGACGTCTTATGAAAATACTCTGTCGCATTCTGGGCGTCGCGGTTTGTTTCCTCAGCGTCTCGACAAGCAGCGCGTCGGCCCACCAAAATGCCAGCCTTTACCCGCTACGAACCCACGGTCCAGCCGCAGGTAAACCATCCGCACAGGTGGAACTGGTGGATTTAAAACCGGTGCAGCTGAGGCCGAGAGAGGCTCAGTCGGTTACTGTCATGTTGAATGCCGCCTATTCGCAGGGCCAAATGCGGGTGCAAGTATCCGCTGCCGAACCGTTGGAAGTGCTCGGTGAGCAGTCAACCTTTCACTTCGACTTGGCGCAGGGCGGCCCTTATTCCCTACCTCTGGAGCTTTACCTGCCGGTGCCGGGCCGGCATTACGTAAACATTGCCGTTGAGCTTGACAGCCCCGACACACCTATAAATTTTCGCGCCCTGTCCGTAATTGTGGACGGCGGTGAAGATAGCCTGACGGCTCCGCTTCTGGAACCACCCACAGCGGCGAGCGGCGGAAGAAAAATTCATTCGTTACCGGCCCGGGAACGGGTGACGCCCGCAAAATAAAGCGGAAATAAAGCCCGGTTTAGAGGCCAACCATTGGGCGTAATTGGTTTACAATGGCGCCGCCGCGGGGGAGCCCGCACTTCTGTTTCCGAGGTATGTTGATTATGTCTGACCCGCGATTACCGGCCGAGTGGGAGCCGCAAGATGCCGTGATGTTAACCTGGCCTCACCGGGACAGCGACTGGGCGCCACACCTGGATGACGTCACGCAACTGTACGAAGCGTTAGTGGCTGTGATTGTCGACTACGCCGATGTGATCATCGTGGTGCCGGAAGGCGAACTGGAGGCGATTCGCACTCGTCTGGAAACCATGCGCGTGCCCCTGGAGGACGTTCACCTATACCCGGTGCCCAGCAACGACACCTGGGCGCGGGATCATGGCCCCTTGACCGTGCAGACGTCAGCAGGCCTTAAGTTGTTGGACTTTCAGTTTAATGGCTGGGGAAACAAACACCCGCATCAGCTGGATAACGCCATCACGGTTGCTTTGCATCAGCAGGGCGCCTTTCCTGGGGCCACGCTTGAAGCGCAGAACTGGATACTCGAAGGTGGCTCTATAGAGGTGGACGGGCAAGGTACCTTGCTCACCACGAGCGCGTGCCTGCTCAACGCCAACCGCAACGCGGATCTCTCCCGTGAGGAGATTGAATCACGCTTAAAAGCGGCCTTTGGCGTACGTAAAATCAATTGGCTGAACCACGGCTATTTGCAAGGGGATGATACCGACAGCCATATCGATACGCTGGCGCGCCTGTGCCCGAACAATACCATCGTCTATGTTCAGTGTGACGACCCCCAAGACGAACATTACGCTGAGCTACAGGCCATGGAAGCCGAGCTGGCGGCGCTGACATGCGCCGATGGTGAAGCGTATCGGCTTGTTCCTTTGCCGTGGCCCGGCCCCGTATACAGCGATAGCGACGACGAACGGCGCTTGCCGGCCGCTTATGCCAACTTTCTAATTATCAACGGCGCCGTGCTGGTGCCCCAGTACGATCGTCTGACCGATGAAGACGCGCTGGAGCAAGTGGCGCAGGCCTTTCCCGGCTACGACATAGTGGGCATTCCCAGCCAAACCCTGATCGAGCAGGGCGGCAGCTTACATTGTATTACCATGCAGATTCCCGAGGGGGTACTTTACCGTCATGACTGAATTATCCGTCGGCTTGGTTCAGCAGGCTTGCACCGCTGATCTTGAGCACAACATGGCCACCAGCGTCGCCGCCATTCGCGAACTGGCCGCCCAGGGGGCGCGCCTGATCGTGCTGCAAGAATTGCATCGAAGTGAATATTTCTGCAAAGAAGAAGACCCCGCGATCTTCGACTTAGCGGAAACCATTCCCGGCCCCTCCACCGACTGTTTGGGCGCGCTGGCCAAAGAGTTGAATGTAGTGATTGTGGCGGCACTGTTTGAGTGCCGGGCGCCCGGCCTGTACCACAACACCGCCGTAGTGTTGGAGACCGACGGCACCATTGCTGGCCAGTACCGCAAGATGCATATTCCCGATGACCCGGGTTTTTATGAAAAATTTTATTTCGCCCCTGGGGATACGGGATTTGAGCCCATTACCACTTCCGTGGGCAAACTGGGTGTATTGGTGTGCTGGGATCAGTGGTTCCCCGAGGCAGCCCGACTGATGGCCATGGCGGGCGCGGAATTGTTGATATACCCCACCGCCATTGGTTGGGACAGAGAAGACGACGCTGAGGAACAGGAACGTCAGCGGCAGGCGTGGGTGACCATTCAACGCTCCCACGCCATCGCCAACGGCGTCCCGGTGCTGTCGGTCAATCGGGTCGGTTATGAAGAAGGGCCATCGGGACGCGAGAGCGTTGATTTCTGGGGCACCAGCTTCGTTGCCGGGCCGCAGGGCGAAATCCTTTACTGCGCCGGTACCGACGCCCCTGAGAACGTTTTGGTAAAAATAGACTTGAGCCGCACGACAGCGGTGCGCCGGATTTGGCCCTATTTGCGTGACAGGCGGGTAGATCACTATGGTGATCTGCTCAAGCTGTATCGGGACTGATCGGGCGGTTTAACCCAACAGTCTCGAGCTCAGTCCCAGGTTTTTTATTACGAACAGGAGTTTTGTTTTATGTCGTTCCCCAAAATCGGCAATCTGGCCCCAGCGTTTAGCCTGAAAAATCAAAATGGCGAAACCGTCAGTTTGAAAGACTTTAGAGGTGAGAAGAATGTGGTGCTGTATTTCTACCCGAAGGCGTCGACGCCGGGTTGCACCACTCAGGCCTGTGGTCTGCGTGACGCCATGGGTGAGCTGGAGAAGTTGGATACGGTGGTGTTAGGGGTCAGCCCTGATCTGCCGCCTGCGCTGCAGCGGTTTATCGAGAAGCAAAACCTCAATTTCGATTTGTTATCAGACCCAGACCATGCGGTGGCGGACAAATACGGCGCCTGGGGCCCGAAAAAATTCATGGGGCGGGAATATGAAGGGATCCTGCGGACGTCGTTTTTGATCGACAAAGAAGGAAAATTACGCCATATTCTGGATAAAGTGAAAACCAAAACCCATGACGAGGAAGTTTTAGCTTACGTACAAGAGAATATGTGAAGAATTTGCCGCCAAGTTGTGACATTTTTGGGCGAGTTGTGACATTCGTCCGGTGCGAAGTCGAAAAATTTGACACTCTAGACGACAGATTCAGTGTACTGACCTATACTGAATTGATACAAGTCAGGATTTAAATGCGCATAGTAGCGTATAAATGATGCCGGGAAGCACTGGAGCCCTGATGCGACTTCAAGGTCCCATAACTCCGGCAAGGTAAGCCGGAACTCCGGCAAGGTAAGCCGGAGTTTGGTTTGTAAACTTGGCTGGTGTAAACCTGCGCGGAAGACGACGCTGGAGCACCGGAACTGTTCACCCAATAAATGCCTGTTAAATTTGGCAGAAGGAGACGCCGTTATGATTCAGCTACAACGCATTGATGATCGTTTAGGAGAAGGAACACCTTATGCTTTCGCCACTCCTGGGGTGCTGTCGTACCACGAGTATCTCGAGTTGGCGAAGATTCCTGAAACAGAGGGAGTTTCCACCCGGGTACTGGAGGTACTGCACCGTCGGGTTGGCCAGTCGTCATTAGCGATTGATCATATTGCCGAAGAACTCGGCTTGTCGAAGCGTACGCTCCAACGCCGGTTGCAGCAACAAGGCGCAAATTTTGCCCAGTTGCGTGACAGTCTGCGTTTTCACTATGCCATAAAATACTTAATTGATCGGCAGATGAGCGTGGATGCCGTTTCCAAAACTCTGGATTTCTCTGACCGGACCAGCTTTACCAACGCGTTTAAGCGTTGGACCGGTTTGTCGCCCAGCGTTTTCCGGAAACTGTTCCGCGACTACGCCTAATCGTTCCAACCCTTCGGCTACAGTAGCCGAAGCTTTGCGGTCCGCCTTCGGGCGGGCCGCTTTTTCCCGCCCGTTCGCTATCAGCCGCAATTGCCTAGGTTAACCAAACAGGGTAAAGTTAGCCCCTTTTAGAATTACGAGAGGCTATTGCATGGATTTCTTTATTCCCGCCGCCATGGCTCAGGATGCAGCGCCCCAGGGTGCGAACCCCATGGTTACACTGGTGATGTTCGCTGGGCTGTTTGGGTTTATGTACCTATTCATTATCCGCCCCCAGCGTAAGCGACAGAAAGAACATCAAAATTTAGTATCGGCATTGAATAAAGGCGACGAAGTGATCATGACCAGTGGTATGCTGGGCAAGATCAGCAAGGTAGACGACAACTACATCGTGCTGCAGGTCAACGACAGCACAGAGCTGAAATTCCAAAAAGTGGCCGTGCACGCGGTGCTGCCTAAAGGCACGATTAAGTCCGTATAGCCGGTAATCATCGGCACATCGTACTCGGGCCGCACTGCGGCCCTTGTTCGTAAGGGCGTTTATTATGTCCCATTCATTTGAGATTCCTCCTCGTCTTTCCCTGGCACAAACGCCGACACCACTCCAGCCCTTAAATCGCCTTTCCGACCGCTTTGGCGGGCCCCGTATTTGGCTTAAACGGGATGACTTAACGGGTAGTGTGCTCAGCGGCAACAAAATTCGTAAATTGGAATTCATCCTGGCCAGAGCCTTGGAGCAGGGCTGCGATACCCTGATTACCTGTGGCGGTCTACAATCGAATCACTGCCGGGCCACGGCGCTGATCGGGGCTCAGCTCGGACTTAAAGTGTGTCTGGTATTAAGAGGGCACTCCGACGGATTTCCCGACGGTAATTACCTGCTGGATCAGTTGGCTGGAGCTGAGATTCGCACTTACTCCGCCCATACCTATCAAGCGGAGTTACCGAAATTATTAGATGCCTGGGCGGACGAATGCCGTGAGCAGGGGCTTAAGCCTTGGGTCATCCCTACCGGCGCTAGCGACAGCCACGGCGCTTGGGGCTATGTGCAGGCGAGCCGGGAGTTGCAAGCCGACTATCGACAATGCCATATAACACCAGAGTATGTTGTCAGCGCTTGTGGTTCCGGTGGTACCCTGGCGGGCTTGTTCCTGGGGCATCAGGCGTATTGTCCTAAGACACAGGTTCTGGGGATGGCGGTGTGCGATGACGCGGAATACTTTCGGCAAAAAGTAGACGCGGATATCGACACACTGTGCCGCTTATACTCTATCAAGCTAACTCCCAACCCCGATCAGCTTGAGGTGAACGATGCCTACATAGGCGAGGGGTACGCCCAAGCGGGCCCGGAGGTGTTTGATACCATTCGCCTGCTGGCCGCCACAGAAGGTGTCGTGCTCGATCCCGTGTATACCGGCAAGGCCTTTCACGGGTTGTTAAAAGAGCTCAAGAATGGGCGCTTCCAAGACTGTAACGATATTGTGTTTGTGCATACGGGTGGGGTTTTTGGTCTATTTCCCTACCGGGAGTTTCTGGCGTCGCCCTGAGGCAGGAAGACTAATTCCTATGGGTTTTCAAAGGCAGTTGGTCGGGCGGGGTAAGCCGGCTATTTTGCTGGCGATTTTGGCGGGGCTCGGAGGGAAGAGCTGGAGCAGATAAATACTGCGGCCTTTTTCGGGCCCCAAATTTTGAGCAACCTGTTTAACGAGCGGCCGCATAGCCGGCGCCAATTCGTAACGCTGATAAAAATCTCGTAACAGATTAATAATTTCCCAGTGCTCAGGCGTGAGTGTGATCTGTTCCCGCTGAGCCAGCGCTTCGGCCAGCGCCGGGCTCCATTTGTCCCGGTGCACTAAGTAACCTTCCTTATCGGTGGCGTACTCCTGTCCATCAACCCACAATGACACGGCTCAGTACCAGCTTTGCGTGCGTTGTTGTTCAGTGCTGAGACGCACGAAACCGGTGTAATCAACCAGCTCTATGGCCTCGACGTGTTGGCCGCTCAGCCCACGAGCGCCAAGATCCGGCTCCAGAGCGTAGAGCCGCACGCCGGCCTTGTGTGCCTGCTGCAGCTGTTCCGCTTGAGGTGAGGATGCCAGAGCCGCGTATACGCCGTCCTCGATCAGCAGCAGCGCATCCCCCGGCTGGCACACGCACAAACAGGACGCCAATGTGGTATGGGAGAAGGGCGATTTATTAACCGTATGCAAAGTACTCATGGCACATCAAAAGCTCAAAAGTTGATCCTGGCGGCACATTAGCTCGGCTACCTGCTGGTTATCCAGCAGTGTCAGCTCTTCCCCGGAAAAAATCAGCTGATCGGCATCTATGCCGCGCATGGTCAGGGACTCGGAATGAACAAACAGATTCTCCACCTCGTATAGAGGCAGAGCGGACAGATTGGCACTTAAGCTCTTCTGCTGCAGTTTTTGAGGGTCTTGGTTTTTCAGCAATTGAAACACACCGTCGTCCATAAAGAGCAGGCTCAGATTTTGACCGTATACACTGGCGCCCAGTACGGCGTCCAGTGCTTCCCGGGCAAGCCCACTACCGTAAGGGGAGTGGCGACTGATAAATAAGAGGTTCTTCACCGCATCAGGCTCCGAAGGTGATCAATCGATCGCTGGTTACCGCCGCATCAAGCAGTTGCCCCAGCCCGACGATCTCAAACTCCGCCGCCAGGTTGCTGGCGGGTCGGCTATAGCGCTCGGCTTCTTCCTGGGACAGTAAGCCGCGGCGTAACGACGCGGCGATACAAACAGCCAGCTCGATGTTGTGCTCGCGTGCCAGGTTTTGCCAGGCTTCGGTTAAATTCGCTTCGTCCTGCGGCGGCACAGCCAGGGCGCTGGCGGTATGGACTCCGTCCTGGTAGAAGAAAACTCGCTGTAACGTGTGTCCTTCGGCAATTAATGCTTGAGCGAAGGCATAAGCGGTTTGATTGCCCTGGGCCGAAAACGGCGCGCCATAAACGGCCAGAGAGAAGGTCAGCGAAGAGTCAGCCACAGGTGGGTTCCTTTAAAGTGACGTAAGCCGCAGCGAAAAAAAAGCCCCGCAGGGCGGGGCTTTTCTGCTCTTGCAGGCGCCGCGCTATTAGTCGTTGCTAACACCGAGTATATGCAAGAGGCTGGTGAAAATGTTGACCACCGAGAGATAAAGCGAGGTAGTGGCCAGCAAGTAGTTGGTTTCTCCACCGTGGATGATAGCGCTGGTCTGGAACAGGATCAGGGCGGACATCAACAGAATAACACCGGCTGAAAACGCCAGGTGCAAGGTGGATACATAGTAGCCAAAGAGGCTGGCGCCCATAAGTACCAGCATGGCCAGAATCATAACGATGATGCCGGTCATCACAAAACCGCGCAGGAAGCTGAAGTCCTTGCGTGTGGTGAGGGCATAGCCGGATAGGGCGAAGAAGATAACCGCTGTGCCTCCCAGTGCTTGCAGCACAAGTCCTGGGCCATTGGACAGCGCCAGGTAGTGATTCAGCATAGGACCGAGGCCGGCACCGATTAGACCCGTAAACGCGAAAACAACGCCAAGTCCAGCAGCGGAGTTGGCGGTTCTGGGCAGTACAAACCAGATCAGGGCCAGAGCCACTAGAGACATAATCAATCCGGCGCCGTAGGGCAGGTTAATCGCCATGGCGATACCGGCGGTGATCGCGCTAAAAGCCAACGTCAGAGCCAGTAGCATATAGGTGTTGCGCAGCACTTTGTTGACTTGTACATCGCTGGCAGCGCTGACGTACCCGTTTTGGGCGTAAGGTCTATTCATCAATATTTCTCCAATGTACGGGTGATTTATGCCCACACATCATACAAACATAGTGGCCAGATGCCAAGTTGAATAACCGCGTGTAAGCCGCGTCGATACGGGACTCGCCTAAGGATCGGGCGCCTGCGGAGGGACTGATGTGTTCTTGACGATCGGTGAAATCAGGAGGGGTTTTGACCGTAACTTCCGTCACAAAACAAACGCGCCATAAAAAAACCCCGCCATTGCTGGCGGGGTTTGGTTGTGGCGGAAGGGCAGGGATTCGAACCCTGGGTAGGCTATTAACCTACGGCGGTTTTCAAGACCGCTGCATTCAACCGCTCTGCCACCCTTCCGAAGGGGGCTGATTATACAGAGGATATTGTCGGGGGCAAGATGTCGCGACATA
>Ga0209487_1001334_pt1 | contig 21005 bp, 19 predicted proteins | sample Poulit2012_FD_187524 | JGI IMG/M metagenome (GOLD analysis project Ga0209487, IMG submission 187524) | Agricultural soil microbial communities from Georgia to study Nitrogen management - Poultry litter 2012 (SPAdes) (version 2) | ecosystem: Environmental > Terrestrial > Soil > Agricultural land...
GCTGTCTTTCATCAATCAATGGAGCTCAAGCAACACTCCAAATACTCACGAATAAAGCACAAACCAAAGATGCGAAAGAAGCCTTTGTTCAAGCGGAACAAATGATTTCCGAAATTAAAGCAGATATTCAACAACAAGTACGGTTTATTTCTCGCGAAGAACCCCAATATAAAAAATAGGAAAGGATGTGTCGTCATTGCCTGGATGGTTAGAGATTATCATAAGGTCCTTTGTTCTCTTAATAATTTTGTTCCTCATCACAAAATGGCTTGGTAAAAAGCAACTATCACAACTAAACATCTTTGAATATATTTCTGGCATTGTATTAGGTGGAATCGTCGCCATTCAGTCAAGTAGTGTCACGAATCCTATTATGTACGGCATACTGGCAATGTTAGTCTGGTTTTTCATTCCTCTCTTAGTCGAAATGTTTTCACTTAAAAGTAAAGGTTTTCGCGACTTTGCTCAAGGAAAGAGCACGGTATTCATTCAAGACGGGAAAATCATGGAAGATAACTTGAAGAAAGAAAGATACACAGCAGATGATTTATTAGAAAATCTTCGCGACAAAGACATCTTTCATGTAGCAGATGTTGAGTTTGCTATACTAGAACCTTCAGGCGTATTGAATGTATTGCCAAAAACAGAGCACAAATCATTAACACCTAAAGATTTAGGGTTGAAGCTTGCCCCACAGAAGGAACCACAAACCGTCATTATTGATGGACAGATGCTTTTAGAACCTTTAGCAAATTTAGCCCTTAATCCAAACTGGTTGGAAGCCGAACTTGAAAAGTTAAATGTGAGTATTGAAAACGTATTTCTCGGTCAAGCAGATAATGACGGGCAATTAACAGTTGATTTATATGATGATAAAATCGCAGTACCAAGTCCATCTGAAAAGCCACTCCTTTTAGCCACATTAAAAAAGTGCCAAGCAGATTTAGAAATCTTCTCACTAGCAACTAAAAATGAACAATCTAAAGAGCTGTATGAGAAAAATAGTAAGAAACTTGAACAGGCAATTAGAATAGTAGATCCCTTTTTAAAATAAGTGCCCCTCTCCCCCTTTTAGTTGATTAACCAATCATGATCATGATTGGTTAATCCCGCCTGTACAACCATAATCACAGGAGATGATGTAAATCAGCAAGCGAATGAAGCCTTTTCTCATATAGGCTGATCTCTTTGCATAATCAGTTTTATTTATATACATAAGATTTACCGTATTGTGGAAACTAAGGATAAAATAGATACCACGGAGTTGCTGTATATGTTTAATAAGATATTTAAACGGTTTACAAAGCCTAAAGAAAACAAGCCTTCACAAGACAGCGCAATGGCGACTAATAATATTCATGCAGATTTGAATAAAACGATCGCAGACTTTAAGGATATCTATAACTATCCTACAAATTCAGATGTATCCATTCGAACATTTCGTCTAGGGCATTCGAATACAGAAGCAGCCATCTTCTTTATCGATACCATTACAAATACGGATATTATCGATAACTATATTATGAACCCTTTATTATTTAAACATGACCCCTCGAAAGATATTGAGGATGTAATCCCCGTAAAATCATTCGCAAAAGTGACTGCTATAAAAGAAGTTATCTCCGAAATAAATAGTGGTCAAGTAGCGCTCTTTATGAATGGGAAACCAGAAGCATTCATCATAAATGCCATCGATTTTCAAAAGAGAGAGATTGGTAAAGCGGAAAATGAAGTTGTTTTGAAAGGACCTAAGGAAGCATTTAGTGAAGCTGCGGAAACGAATATCTCTTTAATCCGTAAACAAATACGAGACGAGAATCTCATTGTTGAATCATCAACCATTTCAAAACGATCCAAAAACGATTTATTTATCATCTACAATAAAAACTTAGCAAATGAAGAATTAATTGATGAGCTAAAGAGACGTGTTAAAAATATTGATGCTGGATCCATCCAAAATCTCCCCATATTAGAACAGTATATTGAAGATAGGCCAACATCCTTATTTCCTTCTATGTTATATACAGAACGACCCGACCGGGCGACTCATTTTTTAGAAAATGGATTTATTGTGTTACTCATGGACAATTCTCCAGATGCACTTATACTTCCGACAACCTTTTGGACACACTTCCATTCAGTTGAAGATTCCTATTTGCGTTTTATTGATGGTAACTTTACCCGGATTTTACGATTGATCGCTGTGTTTGTCACCTTATTTACTTCAGCAATCTATGTTGCCCTAACGGAATATCATTCGGAAATGATTCCACCAGATCTATTATTAGCGATTGCGTCCACAAGGGATAAGGTTCCTTTTCCTCCAGTTATTGAGATTCTGGTCATGGAAGTAGCATTTGAATTAATTCGTGAAGCCGGACTAAAAGTTCCAGCACCAATTGGCCCGACAATCGGAATTGTCGGCGCATTAATATTAGGGCAAGCAGCAGTCGAAGCAAATATCGTAAGTCCCATCGTTGTTATTGTTGTCGCTCTCGGCGGATTAAGTTCATTTGCCATCGGGGATATTAGTTTAAACTTCGCTGTACGACTCATTCGATTGGTGATGATTGTCTCAGCAAGTTTATTTGGTGTTTATGGAATAATGGCCAGCTTTACAATGGGATTATTCTATATCGTATCATTAACATCTTTTGGTGTTCCTTATTTTGCACCTTTTATACCGAACCACACTCCATCTAAGGATACGGTCTTTAGGAAGTTAATTCAGAATGAAAAATTCCGACCAGGTTATATAAAACCAAAAGATATCACTAAAAAGTAGGGGGGCATGCTATGAATACATCACAAAAGGAAATCGGTATAAAAGAGCTGATAGCGATTATCATCATTACGATTGGAATTAAGTTAACAGATGATACACCAGCAATTCTCTATCAAAAACTTCTTAATTCAGCTTGGATCGCACCATTTATTTTTGCGATTGTTTCCATTATTCCGATCTACTTATTAATCAAGGTGATCTCTACTTATGCAAGTAATAATTTAGTTGACGTTTTAATGGACCTTTTTGGAAAACAAGTCGGAACCTTCCTTTTATTAGTATTATGGATCATCTTATCGACAACGATCATTGTAGACTCATCGGTTTACGCAGAAATTATTGGAACAATGTATTTCCCTGACACACCTAAACTGGCCATTTATAGTTTACTAATGTTCGTATCCGCTTATGCTGGAAAAAAAGGTATTGAACACATTGGTTCTGTTGCTTGGTTTCTCCTCCCCTATATTAAGTTTTCATTATTGATGGCATTAATCTTAACCATTAGTCTTGGGAATCTAGATTTCATATTTCCAATTCTTGGTCCAGGTGGTTGGGAAGTTATGAAGGAAAGCACTTTAAAATCATCCATCTATTCAGATCTCATATATATTTGTTTTCTTATTCCATATATGAAGAATATCAGAGCATTTAAAAAAGGAACTAGTTTCGCTGTTGTTATTTTAACAATTGAAATGAGCATTTCCTTATTTGCATATATTTTGTTATTTGATTTTGAAACGGTTAGAGCGTTGAATTTCCCCTACCAGGAAGTTATTCGCTTCCTTCATATTGGCTTTCTTACGAATATTGAAATGTTCTTTTTTCCCTTTTGGTTGATCGCCACATTTATACGCTTTTCTATTTATTTGTATATGAATGCCCTTATATTTGGGAACATCTTTAAAATTAAAGATACGGGCTATATCATCCCTATACTAGCCACACTTGTAGTTACGATAGGCATGATACCAGATCATGCAACTTACACACTGTTCTTATTTAGATCCACCTACTTTAATTACTTGACACCATTCTTTATCTTATTTCCATGCCTTTTGTGGGGCATAGCAAAATATAAGGGAGTTTTCCGTCATGATCAGAAACAAACTAAATAAATTCATCCTCCTATTTTCCTTACTTATTCTATTAACAGGTTGTTGGGATCAGATACAGATCGACCGAAGTAGTTATGTTGTTGCAATAGGTATCGATAAAGCGGAAAAGGAAGGTCAAATTAAATTAACCTATTTAATTACCAATCCTGAATACGGTCCACAACAACAAACCAATAAAGCTGAACCTCCAAGTAGAATTATGACCTTTATTGTTGATGATCTGATCTCTGCAAAAGATATAGCGAGCACAGTTACTTCAAAAATAATCACCTATGATATTTTAAGATATATTTTTGTATCAGAAGAGCTCGCTCAAGAAAAAAACATAATCAGATGGATGTATGACTTTTCCAAAGATATTGAAATAAGGAGAGACTCTAATTTTATCGTAACAAAGGAAGCAGCGGGAAAATACCTTGAAAACAGTAGGCCACCATTCGAACAAAAACCATATAAATACTTCGAATTATCAATTGAAAATAGTGTGAAAAGCGGTATGATACCCGTTAACTCACAACTCCTCCACTACTATCGAGTTATGGAAGCGAATGACGATCTTTTTTTAGCTATCTACAGCACGACAGAAGAAAATGACACGTCCACAAAAAAAGACGAAGATAATTTTACGGCAGGTGAGTTGCATGTGGAAGGTCAACCAAATAAGAACCAATTCGCTGGATCAGCATTATTTAATAGTGGTAAGATGATTGGGAAACTGACGGGTTCTGAAACGCGACTCTCCATCCTATTAAATCATACATTAGACGTTCCAGATATGCTCACTACATTCCCTGATCCGTTTGATGACCGCTATCGTATCGCAGCCAGTATGAATTCGATTAAACCTGTTACCGTAAAGATGGACCTGGAAAGTAAAACACCTACAATTTCTGTTCATCTACCATTAAAGATTGACCTCTTAACGAATCATAGTATGACCGACTATACCAATAACCTAGAAAATATCGCCCGTTTAAAAAGCTCCATTCAAGCGAATTTAACGGATAAGATGGAGCTTTTAATAAAAAAAACACAAGAGGAATTTAAAGCCCAACCATTCGGCTGGTCACTAATCGCTCGAAAGGAATTTAACTCGATTCCTAAATTTGAGGCATTTAATTGGAAGAAGAAATATCCCGATATGGATGTAGATATTTCCATAACGATTGAAATCGGACAATTTGGAACGCAAAGTTCAGTCCCCAATATAAAGGAAGTGAAAGAATAGTATGGATATCCCTGCATTCATTATTTGGTTTGCGATTTTGATTATGTTTTTATACGCATTTGGTTTTTCGATTACTCTTTGGCGAGAACAAAATAAAGCTGGAGCTACAGCTATCTTTATTCTCGCTGTCGCCATTATCATTACGCCGTTTTTTCAAATATTGGAATGAATTTCATAATTACCGAAATCAGCTACATCGATACAGTATGTAGTTAAGAACGGTTCGGCGAAACTATATGTTGTATCGGTGTTGCACTAAACTGGTATTATGGAATTCATTAATTGAGGTGATACATCGGAATCATTATGAGCTTAATATAATTTACCTTGCCGATACAGAACGATTGATAACTTCATAACGGCATGCATATAACAGGTTTCCCTAAGCGAAAATTCATTGTCAAAAAACTTCGGGAAAATGACATCAACTGTCTGTTGCATCTTCGTGAATAAACGCTTATATATTTCCTCTTCACGATAAAACGTTGTTTCTTTTCCTTGCATCCACTCGAAATAAGATACAATCACACCACCCGCATTCGCTAATATATCGGGGATAATAATGATTTCTTGTTCACTTAAATAATGATCCGCCTCTTTCGTAACTGGATCATTTGCTCCTTCGATGATAATTTGCGCCTTTATTTTCTCTTTATTATGATCATGGATCTGGTTACCAAGAGCTGCTAAAAATAAAGCATCAACATCTAAATATAAAATCTCTTCCCGATCCATTAATACTGCTTTAACATTTGCCTCAGCTAACTCACTTGAACTAACAGGTAGCTCACCATTATTCCTAGCTGCATATTTTGCCAAACTGGGAATATCAAGTCCTTCTTCATGATATAATGTTATATTCCGATCACTCACAGCAACGACTTTGTTATTTAAATACTGACAATAATGCGCCTCTAAAGCAGCCATGGATCCTACATTTCCAAACCCTTGAATCGCTACCTTCATCACGGAATCTCGATAGCTCATCGCTTTTGTTGCGGTTTGATTGTCACGCTCGGAAATCCACGCTTCATTATCATGAAGAAAGTTGTGAAATAAATATCTAAATGTATAATAAACCCCTTTTCCCGTTGCAGACACTCTTCCTAATGAACCACTATTCTCAACACTTTTCCCTGTAAAACTACCGACATATTCCCTTCCTGGATGAATACTTTTATATTCTCCCATCATCCAATCCATCTCCCGTGCCCCCGTACCGACATCTGGCGCTGGAATATCCCTTTCTGGACCAATAATCTGACTAAAATATTGGACATATTTCTTACTAATTGTGTGCAGATCTTTGACACCATATTCCCTCGGATTGATAACAACCCCTCCCTTCGCACCTCCAAAGGGAACACCATGCAAGGAACTTTTTAATGTCATTAGTGCTGCAAGTGTAATTGTTTCATCTTCATTGACAAGTTCGTGAAATCGAATTCCACCCTTATAAGGACCCATAATATTATTATGCTGTACACGAAAAGACGGAATGCGGACAACCGTTTCATCTTCTAATGCAACTCGTAAAAATGACTTATGGATATGATTTGGCGTTGATAAAATAGATACTAAAGAGGTAAAAGCTTTATCGCGACTTTTATCTTCGAGCTCTGGTAAAAATGACTCATCTTTTGCTAATGCTTCTAATGACTGTTTCACAATCTCCGCTGTTTGATTACTCATTAATCGTCACCCTTTGCTATATGTTTTACGCCCGGATAAAACCGGGCGCATGAACGAATCAGAGCGCCATTATGGTAGCGTATTGATCCTTCTAGTTCGCTAATTTGAGCTATTCGAATGAATTTTATAATTACCCTCACAAGCTATGTCACTTCATTCGCTTCGCTCATGTCGCAGTTAAGGACAAAAACTCTTCTACATCCTGAATACATAATTGAATCGCATGTTCCCAGAAATCCGGTTGCGTTAAATCGACGTTTAAGTGCTTCATCGCTAATTCTTCAACATTCATTCTTCCTGTATCTCTCAAGAGTGCAATATAATCCTCTTCAAAGGTATCACCCTGTTCTTGAGCATGTGCATAAATACCTAAACTAAATAGATAACCAAATGTATAAGGGAAATTATAAAAAGGGACTCCTGTAATATGGAAATGCAATTTTGATGACCAAAATGTTGGATCATATTCGGAAAGCGAGTTACAATAGGCTTCTTTTTGAGCTTCAACCATCAGTTCATTTAATCTAGTAACTGAAACCATCCCCGCTTTACGTTCTTCATAAAATTGCTGTTCAAAAATAAAACGGGAGTGAATATTCATAAAGAAAGCAACACTTCGCTGTATTTTATCCTCTAGCAAGCTAATCTTTTCATCTTTATTTATTGCATTCTTTACTGACGCATCTGCTACGAGCATTTCTGCAAAAGTCGAGGCTGTTTCAGCGACATTCATCGCATACCCTTGATTTAATGCATTCATATCATTCATGACATGCTGATGGTACGCATGGCCTAATTCATGTGCTAAGGTAGCAATATTTGCAGCTGTTCCAGAGTAGGTCATGAAAATACGGGTTTGCTCACTGTCTGGAAAGCTCGTGCAAAAGCCACCTGGGCGTTTCCCATCACGATCTTCCGCTTCGATCCATCTTTTTTCAAAGGCCATTTGTGCAAAGTCAGCCATTTTGGGACTGAATTTTCTAAAATGATTGATGATGAAATGAGCCCCTTCTGTATAACTTAATTTTTCCTCTGTTGATGTTAAGGGGGCTTCAATATCGTAGATACTTAATTTGTCTATTTCGATTATTTCCGCTTTCCGATCGATATACTTTATAAATGTTGGCTTATGATCTGTAATGGCCTTCCACATGACATCTAAGGTCGTTTGTTTCATTCGATTGATTGTCAACGGCTCTTTTAAGATCTCAGTCCAGCCACGGTGTTTGTATTTCTGAATTCTAAAGCCTGCTAAATGATTCAATGTTTGCCCAAATAAGCCACCTTGATCTCGCCAAACTTTATCTAACTGTTCAAACACATGTTTACGCACGGATCGATTGGGATCGTTTAATTTATTGGTGGCTTGCCCGACTGAATAGAAGTTGGTTTCACCATCTTCCTTGATCGCAACATTTATATTCCCTACGATCGCATCATACATTTGCCCCCATCCCTCGTAGCCATCAACAGATAAGTCATTGATAAGCATCTCTTGTTCAATTGGAAGTTTTTCTTTTGCTTCATCACGCGCCTCATTCAAGACATATGCAACTTCTTTTAAATCAGACTGCTTCATCAAGTTATCCCATGATTGGTCATTGATTAATACGCATTTTTCGACCAATTTTGTTACAACACCACTAAGTTCCGCACCTAATCCACTTCGTTCAGCAACTAAAATATTCGCCTGTTCATCTTGCATATCTTGGGCACTTAAACAACTAATAAATGCGGCGGCTTCAGAGAACTGTTTTTTAATTTTTGCATACGCCTCAACTATTTCCACTAATTGTGAATAATTTGTCTCCTGTTTTCCCGGTCTATAATCATCTACTAATGTAGAGAAATGCTCCAATCCAACTTTTATCTCATCCATATATATACGAAATTCATGGGAACGACTGCCGCCAGGGAAAATAACTTCTAAATCCCAAGCTGGATGATACGATTGCTTCATAAAACCTCTCCTCTTTCATAAATTTACAATGGCTTCAGCCTATGTGTATCTCTGTAGTACGATTTCCATTAGTCTCTTTTGTAGTCAACATCTGCGGCGGTATATACATCAATGATCACTTGTCCAGACGTGGAAGAGGCTCGAATTAGTAGGGGCTGATTGTATTTATTTCTAAATACTAAATCAGGCCCCCACCAACTGACAGCCGCATCTTTACCCGGCGGGACATAAGGCACACTGCGACTATGTGAATAGCGTTCAATCATTTCAATTCCGTTCATGTTTACGGCATTGAATAAGGTCGAAGAAACCTGACAGATTCCCCCACCAATATCAGTCGATAACTCTCCCTTTATAATGACTGGGGCGCGCATATATCCCCTTTCCACAGTCCGTTCACCTACAATATCATTAAATGAAAATGTCTCATTTGGAAAAATGATCTGATTATTAATTGCAGCTACGGAGAGTCCAATATTTTTGGCACGGGCCTCATATTCTTCCTGAAAACGAGTCTGGTATGTTGCAATTTTCTTGTCATAAATTTCGGCTAATAATTCACTCGTCACCCGTGGGTATACAGCCCTTTTCGGTATGTCAATTGGCTGTGAATTTCCCTCATAGAAGTATTTGAGTAAAAGTCTTACCATGTCCTCACGACGTAAAGCACTTCCTGGAACCCCCTCGACAATATCTCCTTCTTCATCGATTTTTGCCTGAATGGGTTCTTGAAAGGTCACTTCTTCTAAATGATCTAATAATTGATTCAATCGTTTTTCATTCATAAATAGTGAATGAATATGAGGAAGTCGATAGTCTTCATGGTGAATAATAGCTACCGTCTCATCTTCATTTTTTATCGTTAAATCAGCAAAACCATGATCAATTGACATGAATAATAAGTGCAAATAAACGATCAGCATTCCGATTCCTCCTACTTATACAGTAGTATCGGTTAGAATGCATAAAACATGTGTCAAAAATATTCCTCTCCTAGGAAACAGCAATTGAGTTTGTGGTCCTCAGACCAAATCCACCCGGTAGAATGTGCTCATGCTAGAAACAACAAAAACCAGGATTGACCCTGGTTTTTTGCTTATCTTAAATAAAGAAACATCACTATAATTGTTAAAATAATCGAAATGGCATAGATCCAAAGTTGAATCGGAATATACGTACGAATCGACGTCGCCTCATAATCATGTGAACGCTGCAACTCATCCTCTACCGTATCTCCCGCATCTTCTAACTTCTTCATTTTCCTTTCTTCTTGGCCAAACGCATAGAAAGTTAAAGCCATCGCAATGATAAATAATACAATTAAGAATATAATTAACCACATACTCATTTCAAACTACCCCCTTCTAAAAATACCCACCCCTAGTTTAACCCATTCGTTAACACTATGTCTGTGATGTAAAACATACCTCTATATTAATTATAATACGCATCTTGATGATTTATTAATGTAATGGGAAATATACGGTGTTGCCATATACTCCAGGAAATCATCTTTTAAGACGGTTTCCCAAAGTAGTACTTTTAGATTTCGTCATTTAACGAAAGTCCCTTTTCTCTTCCATACATCGACTGGCAACAACATACGTTAGCAAGGTTGCAGTAAGTAAACATAAGCCATTTAATAGTCCTTTTTTCATCAATGATTCACCCCTCGAATTAATTGTCGTTTATGATCAAAAGCCTTTATTAAAATGGACGTAATTTCCCTTTTTTAAGAATGAGCTTTGGACCACCTAATAAAAATAAATATCGATTATCAATCGCTTTTTTCATGAATGTCGCTGTTTTACCATAGATAATATTCTCATTAAAAACCGTTCCCATGGCATCCTTTTTACCTAAGGATGCAACGGTTCCTTTATCATCAAACACAAATTTCTCAAGTGGTTGGTTCTTTAATAAGGCTTTAAGATTATCTGCCGCTACATCCGCCTCTTGCATCGCTAACTGTGCTGTAGGTGGATATGGACGATCTGTAGCTTCATTCATGACCCATGAACAATCTCCAAGGACAAAGACATTGTCTTTATCTGGCATCCGCAGATCATGATCGACTGCCACTTTTCCTTTCGTCAGTTCAAATCCGGACTTCTCGAGCAATTCATTCCCCGTCACACCACCTGTCCAAATAATCGTCTCTGCTTCTATTTCTTCACCTTCATTCAGGATGATCCGGTCTGCTTTGCACTCCGTTATTTTCGAATCCAATCTAAATTCAACACCACGACTCTCTAATGATTGTTTACCATATTGAATGAGTTGTTCATTAAATCCAGGCATGATCGTTGGTGCTGCCTCTACATTAATAATTCTTACTTTCGAGCGATTCACATCATATTTCTTACATAGTTTTGGTATTCTTTCAACAAGCTCTCCGAGGAATTCAATACCCGTGAAGCCCGCTCCACCAACAATAATGGTTAGATTATCATCGTCTGATTTTACATCACGATTATATTTAGCGAACTGATACTCAATGTGATCACGAATGATTCGACTCGAATCGATATCCTGAATGAAAAAGGCGTTTTCTTCCATACCTGTGATTCCAAATGTATTCGTTTTAAAACCGAGTGAGACAACTAAATAATCATAGGTTAATTCACTATCCTCAAGTACGATTCGCTGGGCATCTGTATCAACTTCAACGACCTGATCATAAATTAATCGTACCCGATTTGGATTGATCACATCACTAATCATAATACGGGCTTGGTTATGGTTAATCGTCCCTGCCGCTACCTCATGTAACCATGTTGTCTGATAATGATAATTATGCTTATTAACAAGGACAATCTCAGCCTCGTCTGTTGATAAATTTTCGGTTAACCGCTTCGCTGTCATCATTCCTGCATACCCTGCACCAAGAATAACAATTTTTGGTTTATTCATATTGGACATCAATTATTCCACCTTCCATTTATATACCTATTCATGCTCATTTTATGGTTATTTAATGAATTTCATAATACCGGTTTAGTGCAACACCGCTACAACATATAGTTTTGTTGATCCGTTCTTAACTACATACTGTATCGATGTTGCCGATTTTGGCAATTATGAAATTCATTCTATTCATAAAACAATTCATTTATACAGGCCGAATCGTTAATTCATTCACATTCACATAGTCTGGTTGTGTAACGGCATAAATAACCGCACGGGCAATATCATCTGTTTGTAATGGCAGTCGCGTATTACCTTGTTTAGCTTCTCTTGTTATTCGATTTCCATTGCGTGACTGAGCCATATCGGTATCGACCATTCCCGGCGAGATATTGGTTACACGTACCCCGGTTCTCGCTAATTCCTTTTCCATTCCCATAGACAAAGCACGAACAGCAAATTTAGTTGCGCTGTATACGGGACTGTTCTTCGTTACTTCTTGTCCAGATACAGAGGACAAGTTAATGATATGTCCACTTTCTCTTGCTATCATTTGTGGTAAAACGGAATGAATCCCATAGAGTACCCCCTTAATATTAACATCGATCATTTGCTCCCATTGCTCGACCTCACCAGAAGTTAATTTTGCTTCAAGCATTAACCCAGCATTGTTCACATAAATATCAATCTTGCCGAATTCACGCTCTGCCTTATTGACCATGGCTTCCACTGATGCAGAACTTGAAACATCGGTTTCCACTGCAATCGCTTTCCCCTTCCCTCTATTATTAATCTTATCTCTGTTTGCTTCTAGCGGTGCTATTCTTCTAGCGGCAAGTACGACATTTGCACCTTCATTTGCTAAGTACTCGGCAATTGTAGCGCCAATCCCACTACTTGCTCCTGTAATGACTGCCGTTTTATCCATTAATTTTGGCAATCGACAATCCCTCCTATTCAGTTACATCATAAGGGCACTTTTCTAATTCTTGTTAGAGCGGACAATAACTACTATCCTTATTGTAAACGATAAACACTCAGGAGATCAAACTCTTTTAGTCTATTAAATAAGGATAGAGTGAATATGTAGGGGGGGAATGAAAGAAAATAAACATCTAAATAATTAAACCGCTTACAAAAATGTGCTATAATCTAATATGGATCGATCATAATAAATATCTTTGAGGAACGATTAAATAAATAGATCTTTTTATTATAAAGGTGGTCATAAAATGGTTGATACTAAAGTACGAATTGTCAATGCATTAGGAAATGATGTGGAACGCAATAGCAAAGAACAAGGTGAGATTATTGTTAAGGGCAGCGGTGTGATGAACCAACAGCAACAAATGAGCTCAGATGGCTGGGTTCATACGGGCGATATTGGAACAATGGATGAATCTGGACACATCAATATGATTAAAATGAATAAGGACATTACCAAACATGACGGTGATCCTGTTTCTTCATTTGAAGTGGAAAGTGTATTATACAAACATCCGGCCGTACGGGAAATTGTTGTCCTTGCCACTCCAGATCAAGAACTCGGAGATATCATTGAAGCTTTTATCGTGTTAAATGAAGGATATCAGCCAACAAAACAGGAGTTACTCGATTTCTCAGCTCAGCAGCTTGCACCGTCTGATCGTCCCAAACAGATTACTTTTCTCGATGAATTACCGAAGACACCAAGCGGGAAAATTCTACGCGTACAACTGAAGCAAAATTATAAATAAGCGATAAAAATAGGCCTAGACAGCAGACCAATTAGCGTCTGGACACCTGTCTAGGCCCTTATTAAAAGACTGTAGATAAAACATAATATTAGGTTTTATTATATTTCATTATAATCGAGGCTGGTTATCACGCAGATCAGGTCATTGGCTGGATAGTAGATAGGCGATATGATAAAAAAATCAACCCGAACTTCATTTACTTTCGAGTTGTACTTTCACTTGATATAAAACGGCGACCACTTTTAAGCCATTCTTTTTTAGCTGAGCTTCTCCTACTTACTTCTTCTAAACGTTCCGATTCAGATGCATCAAATTCTTCAAAATATTGATTGGCAAACTTTAACATCCGATCCCATGAAGGGAAAAAACAAACCTCAGAGACATGTTGGTCAACCTGTCCACCTTCTGTATTCAGACAAATCCCAAAAACTCTCTCCCCGTGCTCTAGCAAGTCAACGACAGCGTTCTGTTGCTCACCAGTTGGAAATAGATCATTAAATTCACCTAAATAATTCGATTCATGATCAATAAATTCAGTAATATCATAACGATGACTACTATAATACATCTTTTTACTAACTGAATCGATCCATAATAATACGCCATGCCCTATGTTAATAGGAAGGTTAATTTTTATTTTTTTCATCATGTCACCTCCTCATAATTAAGAAACAAACGTCTCCCTTTCTCCAGTATACCAATCTTCGGCAAAATACTCTATGGAACAAGCTTAATCAAACCGTACTTTATGACGAATCGAGGCGGGCAACCGCAAAAAAAGAATCTTTATAGAAAAAATACTGTTCAATAATGAGTTCATAGATTACTATTTTCAAAAAAGGATTGACTTCACAAAACAATCCTGTAATAATAGTTTAGATTAGCTTATTAATGAATTTCATTCTTTACGGTTACCTTTAATTCAGTCCTGTGAGACTGGCAAGGTGGAACAGTCGAATGCTCGTATATAAATGGATGTCCTTTTTACATCCGATTTGTATATGTTGAGACACCTTGCCCGTTCATATCAGGCAAGGTGTCTTTTTTGTTTAGTATTTTTTAAACTTATTATAAAAAGGGAGATTATAAAAATGGCACAATATGACGAAATACAAGTTGATGAACGTTTACCATTATTAAAAAGCCTACCACTTAGTTTGCAGCACTTATTCGCCATGTTCGGCTCTACCGTTCTCGTTCCGGTTATCTTTGGCATTAACCCGGCTATCATCTTATTGATGAATGGGGTTGGAACCTTACTTTATATTTTTATAACGAAAGGTAAGATTCCTGCTTATCTTGGTTCTAGTTTTGCTTTTATTTCACCTGTTACCGTTGTTATGGGGAAGTATGCAGGCATAGAAGGATACGGCTTTGTATTAGGTGGATTTCTAGCTGTTGGGGTTGTCCTTTGTATCATCTCCTGGATTGTCAGTGTAGCTGGAACAGATTGGCTTGATGTGATCTTCCCTCCAGCAGCAATGGGAGCAATTATTGCGGTCATTGGACTCGAACTTGTTCCAGTTGCCGCAGAAATGGCTGGTTGGATCGCCCCTGTGGGCGTCGATCCAGAAACATGGACGATCGATCCAACACAAGCAATTGTTGCCTTATTAACGTTAATGATCACCATTATTTGCTGGGTAACATTACGTGGTTTTCTAAAGATTATTCCTATTTTGATCGGTATTGTGTCCGGCTATATAATCGCTTATTTCTTTGGTATTCTCGATTTATCTGCTGTCAGAGAAGCAGCTTGGATATCTTTACCACAATATTATCAGATTAAATTTGATTGGTCAGCTATCTTCATTATCCTGCCTGCTGCCCTCGTGTTAATCCCGGAACATATTGGTCACTTATTCGTAACCGGTAATATTGTTGGAAAAGATTTAACAAAAGATCCTGGACTCGACCGCTCATTAGCTGGAAACGGAATTTCAACGATTTTATCTAGTTTCGTAGGATCTACACCAAATACAACATACGGTGAGAACATCGGTGTTTTAGCGATTACGAGAGTCTACTCCACTTGGATCATCGGTCTTGCAGCGGTGATTGCCATTATTCTATCTTTTGTTGGAAAATTAGCTGCCTTAATTATGTCTATTCCTAGCCCGGTTATGGGTGGAATATCCATGCTCTTATTTGGAATTATTGCGGCAAGTGGTGTCCGCATGCTCGTAGAAGCTAAAGTTGACTATAGTCGCTCCCAAAATCTAATTCTAACTTGTATCGTACTTGTTGTCGGAGTGAGTGGTGCATCGATTGTACTCGGTGAAGTTGAACTGCAAGGGATGGGACTAGCAACAATTGTCGCTATCATCCTTAGTTTATTCTTTAAAGTCCTTGATGTATGTAAGTTATCAAATGAGTAAAAAATACCAAGGGAGATACCCAGATAAGGGGTACCTCCCATTTTTATTGTTGTGCGATCATTTGAACAAGCTGATCCTCTATGTCTGGACCGGCATCCTCATCGATTAAATGATTTAACATAATGGAAAAGATTAATCTCCCCGCGTTTTTTGTATCGACATATCCGGATAATGTACTAACACCAATCAATGTTCCGGTTTTCGCTTGCACAGACAGCCCCTCCATCCGATCGATTAATGTTCCGCCCACTAAGCGTTCCCTATTTCCTGATCTAGGAAGTGAATGAAGAAAGGTAGAAAACCATTTTTTATTTTGAATTTGCGCCAATAAGAAAGTCATTTGATTGGGTGAGATTAAGTTCAAATGCGAAATTCCAGATCCATCCCTGATGATAAGTGAATCAGTCTCAATTCCGATGCCCAACAATTCTTCTTTTACAGCCTCAATCCCTGATTCCCAACTCCCTTGTCCTCTCGTTTTGACTCCCATCTCCTTGAGCAACACTTCTGCATGACCATTATTACTTAATTTCATGAACGGAATAAGCAACTCAGATAGGGGCTGAGACGCAAAGACTATTAATCGTTTCGCTTGCTGAGGTAACCGCCCAGACTTTACCGTTCCCGTCCAGGTTATTCCCTCAGCTTGTAGACAAGTCCGAAATAAATCCAACACATAGTTTGTTGGCTCCCACACAGCAATCCATTCTTTGCTTGGTTTTGCTGCAATTGGGATCGTTCCTTCGATCACGATGATATGCTGCCCATGCTCCCGCTTTATGATCAAATCCTCCTCTATCTCTGCACAAGTCGTTGTCGCTTCTATACAGATTGACATATAATCGGTTTGTGGTGACAGATTAACAATTGGTTGATCCCCTACTTGTCTTCCAGGACGAACTTCAACAATGACCGTTCCAGCATCATAATCTGCATCAGGTGAGACCGTTAATGCCGAAATTTGAGCACCGTAATAAAAATGCTCATCACTCCAGATTAAATCAGGCGATAAACGAGTTTTATCATACCATGTATCATCACCAATGATATCCCCTTGAATGTGTGTGATCCCCATCCCCTTCAGATCGTTACACATCTTTCTAAAATCATCATATTGCAGAGTGGGGTCCCCCTTACCTCTTATATATAAATGACCAACTAATTGACTCGCTACGATCGTTCCATCTGTCCATAATTCCGTTGAAAATCGATGATCTTCTCCTAAAACAGCTAAAGCAGCTGCACCAGTCACAAGCTTCATATTTGATGCGGGCTGTAATCGCTGATCTCCCATTCTTTCATATCTTTTTTCCTGAGTCGTTGCACAGCGAACACTAAGACCTACTAACGCACCTGCTAACTTGGATTCATGCCGTATATAATCATCAATTGCTTGTTTCCAATCCACCTTAATCACCTCTTTTGCATGCTCCATGATCGCCCTCATATGAAAGCGACTTATTTAATCAAATAAGTTCATACTTAAATACCTTTCTCCCGTATCTGGAGCGATACATAAGACCCGCTTCCCTTTGCCTAGTTTTTTAGCTACTTCAAGCGCCGCAAAGATAGCCGCTGCCCCTGATAATCCAATAAAAACGCCTTCTTGCCTAGCTACTTCTTTATACATGGAAACGGCATCTTCATCTTTTATTCGGATAATCTCATCATAGATTTGCTCATTTAAGATGTGCGGAATAAACCCGGGACTTGTGCCTACTAATTTATGATTCCCTGGCTTTCCACCAGATAAGACGGGTGACCCATCAGGTTCAACGACTGCGATTTTTAATTGCGGGATTTTTTCCTTTAACACCTCTCCCGTCCCCGTTATGGTTCCACCTGTTCCTGCTGTTGCAATAAAAGCATCCAATTTCCCATCCATTTGTTCATATATTTCCCATGCCGTTGTATCACGATGAATCGCAGCATTCGCCTCATTTTCAAATTGCTGCGGTATAAAACTATGTGGGATCGATTGCTGCAAATCTTTCGCCTTTTTAATCGCACCAGGCATTTTATCTATACGTGGAGTTAATACAACACGAGCACCATACGCTTGTAATAGATTGATTCGTTCTTTCGTCATATTATCTGGCATGACCAAAATTGCCTCGTACCCCTTGCTTGCGGCAATCATCGCAAGTCCGATCCCTGTATTCCCGCTTGTTGGTTCGATAATGGTATCTCCGGGCGAGATCAATCCCTGTTCTTCAGCCGTTCTGATCATATGGTAGGCAGCCCGATCTTTCACACTTTTACTTGGATTAAACATTTCTAGTTTAACAAAAACATCTGCGTGATCAGACGATACGATTTTATTTAGCTTGATAACGGGGGTGTTTCCAATTAATTCAGTGATGCTATTTACTACTTTCATCAAATAACCCCTCTTTTCCCTAGCTTAGTCATTTTATATTTTAAAGCACTCGATCAATCATTATTTAATGTGAATCATAACAAATTGATGATAGATTAGGCAAATAACCTATTGGCATTAACCATCTATTATGCTACAATACGTCTAATCCACAGTAAACGGATATGCTTAGTCCCAAAGGTAATATTAAAGGAGGTATTCGATTGCATGTCATGCTAAATCAAGTATCCAAAACGTTTTCCAAAGAGAACAACACACCCTTAAACGTGTTCAATGATATCCAGCTTTCCATTCAAGAAGGAGAGTTCATCGCATTATTAGGCCCATCCGGATGTGGGAAATCTACTTTATTATCCATGATAGCGGGGTTGGATCAACCGTCTTCAGGAACTGTTTTAATTGATAAAAAGCAAGTTCAAGGACCAGGAAACGATAAAAGCATGGTTTTTCAGGAGCCCGCGTTGTTTCCATGGCTAACTGTTATCAATAATATTATGTTCCCGCTCCGAAAAAAGCTGAATAAAAAAGAACGCCTCCATCTTGCCCATCATTATTTACAAATGGTCCATCTGAGCAAGTTTTCTGATCATTATCCCCATGAATTATCAGGTGGTATGCAACAACGGGTAGCAATTGCCCGAGCACTTGCTATGGATACAAAATTATTATTAATGGATGAACCTTTCGGGGCACTTGATGAACAAACAAGACTCATCCTCCAAGATGAATTAGAGGATATTTGGCTACGCACACGTAAAACAATCATTTTTGTAACGCATAGTATCCGTGAAGCCATTCGATTATCAGATCGAATTATTCTAATGGGAGCGAGACCCCGTTCCATTATCGCCGATTTCAAGATTGATCTGCCACGACCACGTTTACAAAAGGAGATGGCTGAGATCGAAGAAGAAATATTAAGTCTATTAAAGATCGAAATTAATCAAGTCATGAAAGAGGAGTTAGAACATGTCAACAACCATTAAACGAATCCTATTCTTTACATTCCTCCTACTCATTTGGCAAACGATTGTTTTCCTGGAAATCTGGCCCATAGCTATGATTCCAGCACCCTTATCTGTAGCAAATGAATTATACAGCGGTGTAATGGACATGAGCCTTGTTCTCGATATTTTAGCGAGCTTTCGGCACCTATTCATCGGGCTAGCCATTTCACTAGTCATTGGAACAGGCTTAGGTGTGTTATTAGCTAAAGTAAAAACGCTTGATGAAACAGTAGGTTCGATGATTTTAGCCTTACAAAGTGTTCCGAGTATTGTCTGGGTACCCTTAGCCATTATCTGGTTTGGCTTTGGCGAAACCTCCATTATATTTGTCGTTGTCATCGGAGGTACATTTGTCATGACGATGAATATGCGAATGGGAATTAAAAATGTTCCGCCCCTTTATTTAAAAGCCGCACGTACAATGGGTTCAAATGGAATCGATTTGTTTTTCAATGTCATTATTCCCGCATCAATACCACATGCGATAACCGGTGTAAAACTTTCTTGGGCTTTCAGTTGGCGCGCGTTGATGGCTGCTGAATTATTAAGTACCGGTCCTGGTTTAGGCTATACCCTTGCCTATGCATCTGACTTTAATAATATGAGTCTAGTAATTGGGATCATTATTATCATTGGAACAATTGGAGCGATTGTTGATCAAGTTATTTTTCAACGGATTGAAACGAGTGTATTAAAACGATGGGGATTAGAAACTTCATCATAAATGATCAACTTTTTTATCATATGAAATGGAGGTTAGTTTATTGAAAAGGGCATTTTTATTTATCTTAATTAGTCTATTAACGGTGATCAGTGCATGTAGTGAAAATTCACAATCTGCAACAGATGCAGCGGAAAAGGAAAAAGTCGTGATCGGTTATTTTCCCAACTTAAATCATGCACCAGCAATGGTCGCTAAAGAGAAAGAGTTGTATGAAAAACATCTAGGTGAAGATGTAGAAGTAGAATATCGAACCTTTCCAGATGGTTCCTTGTTCATGACCGCTTTAGCTACGGGTGAAATTCAAGGTGGACTTGTCGGACCCAGTCCAGCGATGAATAACTATCTGTCTGGTGTCGATGTGCAAATCATTGCGGCCTCATCCACTGGTGGAACAGTCATCGTTTCTGGTAAAGACAGTGGAATTGAAACACCAGCAGATATTAAAGACATTACGTTTATATCCCCACATATTGGCTGTACACATGATGTGCAATTTGAAACGTATATGAAAGAAATGGGGGTCACTTCCGACCGTGTCGGCGGATCGATGAAACATGTTACTGGCAAGCCAGCCCAATATGGAACCATGTTTGAGAGTGGATCCATTGATGTTGCTACAGCACCAGAACCATGGGCATCTGTTCTTGAAGCTGAACAGGATGTGAATGTCGTCATCGATACAAATGAAGTATCTTATGGAAAAACTCTTCCAGCAGCAGTATTTGTTACCTCCTCGGACATGGCTGATAAGGAACCAGAACTGATCCAACAATTAATGGATGCCCATAAAGAAGCCATTGACGAAATTAACGAACATCCAGAGGAAGCCATCGATATAACGATTAAAGCGATTGATGAAATTACTGGTCAAAAACTAGATCAGGCGATTATGGAAAAGGCGTGGGAGCGTACTTTTTTCGAATATGAACTCGATGAGGATGTCATTCAAGAATTCGGTGACTCCTCCCATGATTTGGAGTTTTATAAGGAAAAGCCTGATTTCACTGATTTTGTTGACTTGCGTTTTATTGAGTAAATGTACATGATTTCCTTACATCACACGGTCGCTTCTTGGCCGTGTGATTTTTAT
>Ga0209487_1001335_pt1 | contig 21002 bp, 15 predicted proteins | sample Poulit2012_FD_187524 | JGI IMG/M metagenome (GOLD analysis project Ga0209487, IMG submission 187524) | Agricultural soil microbial communities from Georgia to study Nitrogen management - Poultry litter 2012 (SPAdes) (version 2) | ecosystem: Environmental > Terrestrial > Soil > Agricultural land...
TGTTACTCGCTTGTATTCATGTGCTTGCACCTTTTGATACACTTTTTACGAATTCAGTAAATATTTTTCAGAATAGTGTTGTGCATGGTTTAAGTTACACAGATGATGTGATTAACATTCCTAAAGCTTATGTTTTAGCTGGTGTGGCTATTTTAGGTGCCATTTCGATGATCATTTCAATCGTTCGAGGCAAAATTCAACATATGTTGATCGCACCAATTGTTTATGTTGGACTCGTCATCATTGGACAGTTCGCTTCATTCGCCGTCCAAAATTTTATCGTTTCGCCAAATGAGTTTTCCAAAGAAAGCCCATATTTAGAGCACAATTTAGCTTACACAAAAGACGCTTATCAATTATCTGAAATTGAAGAAAAGGAACATCCAGGTAATGATTCCTTGGATGAAGACATGGTCGAAAGAAACAAACAGACAATTGATAATATAAGAATTAATGATGTTTTGCCCCTGCTCGAAGTGTACAATTCACGTGATACCATTCGTTCGTACTATAACTTCCATGATGTTGACGTCGATCGTTATGAAATTGACGGGGATTATGAACAAGTCTTTATAGGAACCCGCGAGCTCGACACAGATAATTTACCAGATCAAGCGCAAACATGGGTGAACCGTTATCTACGTTACACACATGGCTATGGTGTTGTTATGAGTCACGTAAATGATGTGACATCACAAGGGCAGCCGGAATATATGATCAAAGATATTCCACCAACAGGTACGATTGATATTGAACGACCACAGATTTACTTTGGAGAAGCAGATTTTCCAAATGTCATTGCGAATAGTAAAGTTGATGAATTCGACTATCCGGCGGGGCAAGAAAACATGTCAACTCGATTTGACGCTGATGCAGGGATACCGATGACACGCTTCAATCGACTTTTATTTGCAATTAGTGAAGGATCTTTTCGAATGTTCGTCTCGGACCAGATTACTGAAGATAGTAGACTTTTAAAAACGCGAAATATCATGGATCGTGTTAATCGAATCGCACCATTTTTCAAATATGATGATGATCCATATGTTTTTATACGTGAAGATGGTAGCCTAGGTTGGATCATTGATGCTTATGTTTCTGCAGAACGTTATCCTTATTCAGAGTCTTATGCGAACACAACAAATTACATTCGAAACTCCGTGAAAGTCGTTGTTGATGCCTACACGGGCGATGTGGACTTTTACGTTGTAGATGATGAAGACCCTGTTTTACAAACATATATGAATATGTTCCCGGAGTTATTTACTGAAGAGATCCCAGAAGATGTTCAAGCGCATTTTCGTTACCCTGAAGTATTGTTCAATATTCAAGCGCGCATGTATGGAACATATCATATGTCAAATTTAGAAGTGTTTTACAATCGTGAGGACTTTTGGGAATTCCCTACAGAAAAATATTATGATAGTGATGTTGTGATGGATCCTTATTACATTACAATGAAACTTCCTGAAGAAGATGAGGAAGAATTCATTTTAATGGTACCTTACACGCCTAAAAATCGTCAAAATATGATTGCTTGGATTGGTGTTCGTAATGACGGTGACCGATATGGTGAGATGTTTGTTCATCGTTTTCCAAAACAAAAAAATATCTACGGGCCTCAGCAAATTGAAAACCGTATCAATCAAGACAGTTATATTTCACAGCAATTGAACTTGTGGTCTCAAGGTGGGTCAGAAGTTATTCGTGGTAACTTGTTAGCAATACCGCTTGAAGATACAGTGTTTTATGTTGAACCGATTTATATCCAGTCTTCGAATGAAACATCACTACCGGAAGTGAAGCAAATTGTTATTGCCTATGAAGATTTCATTGTGATGGAACCGACTTTTGAAGAAGCGCTCGACGAATTACTGGAACTCATTGCGTCAGGTGCGACGGGTAATATCGATGAAATTCCAGAAGATGTGGATGGTGATCTAGAGGGAGAACCTGATAAAGATCAGAATGAAACCCCAGATGTAGATCCAGATATTGAAATACCTGGTGATGTTATTGAAGATGCAGAAAAACAATTACGTGAAATTGCCAAGTTGTTTGATGATTATCAAGATGCCATGTCTGAAAGAAAGTGGGAAGAAGCAGCAAATATCATGGTGGAAATTGAAGAGAAATTAGACGCCATTGAAGAATAGGATGATAGTTAAAAAGATGCATGTGCCATAACGAGGGCCATGCATCTTTTTAATGTTACAACCGACTGGAATCTTTTTTAAACAAGGCGGCAATTTTTCTAAATAGATAACCTAAAAAGTGTTTAAACTGCAGGCGAAATTTGTACAAAAAGTAAAGTGCGATTAAAACGAGACAAACTATGACAGTGATGATAATGTAATTTTTCATTGTACCATTTAACAAATCCCATTGCGGCCCTAAGAGTCTCCCTAATGTGATAAAAGTGGATGTCCAGATAAATGCTCCCGTGTATGCGAAGATAATAAATATGCGAGGAGGTAATTTGGAAACACCTGCAAAATAACCAGTGAAATGTCGCACACCAGGTACATAATAGCTGAACATAAGCACAACATTCCCATGTTTATTGTACCACCTAGACATTTTATCCAATTGCTTAGGACCAAAATGAACCAGTGGACCATACCGTTCAACGACTGGTGATCTTAATTTACGACCAAGAAAATATGTAAACGTAATACCAGAACAGCTTCCAGCCGTGGCAACTAAAATAGCTGTACCCCAACTGAGATGGCCCTGGTAAACGAGGAAACCAACGTAAGTCATCATGACTTGGCCGGGAAAAGGTAATGCAATTAATTCGAGCATAAGTGAACAGAAAATAACAAAGTATCCATATTTATCAATATATGGCATAAAAAAGTCCACATTGGTTTCCTCCTTTGGAACTGTCTGATTTATTTGGTGGTATCTTTATTTAAAATTTGTTATACATGATTTCTTTTAATACATTGTCACTGTGCCTATGTACTCTATTCTAACACTTTTTAAAAAAGGCGTATGTGAAAATAGATATTATGTGTATGATTTATAGTCAATATTTGGATTTATGTATCATACGCATGTATGAATTAATAATAATGAATCCTCATGTTATTATACCACGATTCATCACGACTAAACTTTATGACGAGCTCTTCGAAAAGGCATATGTCATTTCACACATTTTTCATTATATTACAAAACGTGCCAAAATCCTATCGTTTTTTTAGAAGCATACTCTAAAAATATAAATATAAAGATTTTAAAAAATTTATTTCGTGAATGGCGTTTAAATAGCGGGTTCAATTGTGACGAAAATGCAACTGAAAACTTTATTTTTAGAAAAGTCTTGTATTTTATTTCAAGTTATGTAAAGATAATGACTAGAACTTATCATGATTCGAATGTGAAGTAAATCACAAACGGAGATTGTGTTTTACACGACTTCCCTGTGATAGAGAGACTTTAACACAAGTGAAAACATGAACATGTTCAATTGTGAATAAGTATTCAAATTGTAAATAATGTGAGGGGCTAAATACAGATGGATCGACTTAAATTAAAAAAGAAACTGCAATCATTTTTGTTAGAGGATATTGGTCATGGCGATATAACAAGCCAAGCTATTTTTCCAATGGACGAACAAGGAGAAGGTGTTTTTGTCGCTAAACAAACAGGTACAATTGCAGGTTTAGACATCATTCGAGAAGCCTATCAGTTGTTAGATCCGTCGATGCAAATTACTTTAAAGTGTGCAGATGGTGATACGGTGACAAAGGGGCAAGTAATTGCGGAAGTGCAAGGATATGTTGCTTTTTTATTAACAGGTGAACGGGTTATTTTGAATTTACTTCAAAGAATGAGCGGGATTGCCACAATGACAAAATCAGCTGTTTTGGCGCTTAATGATGATCGAATCACAATTTGTGATACACGTAAAACAACGCCTGGCTTGCGGATGTTGGAAAAATACGCTGTTACTGTTGGGGGCGGTAAAAATCATCGCATGGGTTTATATGATGGAGTCATGATTAAGGATAATCACATTGCCTTTAGTGGATCGATTACAAAAGCGGTGCAATCCGTTCGGGAACAGACAGGACATATGGTGCAAATTGAAGTTGAGACAGAAACAAAAGAGGAAGTGCTAGAAGCTGTGGCTGCAGGGGCTGATATTATTATGTTTGATAATTGTCCACCTGATTTAGTAAAGGCATTTTCAACTTATGTTCCAGACCATATTATAACCGAAGCTTCGGGTGGTATTGAATTAGATAATCTATCGGCTTATGCAGGTACAAATGTTGATTATATATCACTCGGATTTTTAACGCATTCTGTTCAGGCCTTGGATATAAGTATGAATGTTAAGCATGCGCATAATTTATAAAATAAAATCAAATGATAAAATTGGTTTTATTTAAGTTATATGTGAAATTGTGAGCAATATGAATGCTAAGTGCTTTTGAATGACAATAAGCGAGTAATGCCAAAATGTGATCAGTGTAAGAATAAATATAGATTTCATAGGGGGAAGGATCTTGAAGAAACAGACTGTCATTCGTATGATCATCGCTATTTTATTGGTTTTGATCTTTGCTGGTTGTGATGACAATGCTGGTGCAACTGATGAATCAACTGCATCAGGTAATTATACAGTTTATGGTGGAAGTGTCGGTGGTATTTGGTCGATTTTCACAGAAGGTATCTCAGAAGCGTTTCGTAAAGAATATCCTGGAACACAAATTAGTGCCGTGCCTGGTACCGTTGCGGGCAATCCGGTTTTAGTAAATCAGCAAAAGGCGGATTTTGCCATATCTGAATCATTGACAGCTGCCTTTGCTTATGAGGGCAGAACCCCTTTTGACGAAACATATGAGGATATTCGGGCAGTTGCCGCGATTATGCCAATTAATACGTTTCAACTTGTGGCCAGGGAATCTGCCGACTTCGATTCAATTGAAGACGTTGTTCAAAATGAAAGTGTTATACGCTATTCATCGGGAGAAAAAGATGCACTTGGGGACATCGTATCTGAAGCTATTTTTGCTGCTTATGACACAACATACGATGATATTGAATCATATGGGGGTGTCGTTAATTTCTTATCTGGTGGTAAATCATTTGAACTCATGGGGGATGCACGCTTAGATGCTTTAGGGAAAATGGTTCCTATACCGGCAAGTGATATTTTAGAAGCTTCAACAACGATAGATTTAAAGCTTATTCCAATTGGCGAAACAGCGATTGATTATTTAGTTGATGAATTTTCTGTAACGCCGTATACGATTGAAGCTGGGAGCTATGATTTTCAAACAGAAGATTACGATACTGTTAATAGTCCGACGATTTTAATTACACATGCTCATATGGACGATGACGTTGTTTATCAAATGGTTGAAGCCATCTATAATCAACTGGACTATTTATATAGTGTTCACAACGGATTTAAAAATATTGATGATGACACCATTACGGACGTTGGGAAAATTCCGTTTCATCCTGCTGCAGAACAGTTCTTCCAGGACAAAGGTTTACTTGATGAATAACGTGCGAATTAAAACGTCCATCGTTTTGATAGATGGATAGGGAAAGGAAGTTAGTGTGACTGTGCTATCTGCAATCAAAAAACATGTATCAGCAACATTTGCAACAGGTGAATATAAGAAACTGAGTGGCTGGCGTTTACACTTGTTTATAAGTGTTGGCTGTGCTATGTCCGTATATCAGATATGGTCTGTATTCTATGGTAAGTTAGATCCGATGAATCAAATGGCCGTACATTTATCATTTATACTGTTTTTGGCATTTTATATGTATGAATTTTCGAAAAAGGTAGAACCACATACCATTCACCTCATGTTTGATCGGATTTGTATGGGGTTATCAGCCAGTTGTGGTGTCTATTACATGATACATGCTGATAGATTGTCAACACGTATCATAGGGGTGGACCAGTTATCGACTTTAGATGCTGTATTTGGGACACTTTTTGTATTGTTATGTATCGAGGCAGCACGTCGAACGATTGGTGTGACGATTATTGGTGTTGCGGTTGTTTTTATTGCTTATGCTTTATTCGGTCACTTACTACCAGGTATTTGGTATCATCGTGACATGGCCTTTCTAGAAGTGCTTGATCAACTGGCATTTAGTTATAACGGATTATGGGGTTCCCCCATTGCTGTTGCTGCTTCGTTTGTTTTTATATTCGTTTTGTTTGGTTGTTTTTTACAGCGTTCGGGCGCCAGTCATTTTTTCTTTGAATTGTCTTTGGCACTCGCAGGGCGTACAAGGGGTGGAGCAGCAAAGATTGCGATTATTGCCAGTGCGTTTACGGGAATGATCAGTGGGAGTCCGACCGCTAATGTTGTAACGACAGGAGCCTTTACGATTCCAATGGCTAAAAAAGTAGGCTATTCACCACGATTTGCAGCAGCTATTGAAGCCTGTGCTTCGACAGGTGGGAGCTTATTACCACCCGTTATGGGATCATCCGCTTTTCTGATGGCGGCTGTTACTAATATGCCTTATTCAACAATTGCGATAGCGGCTATTTTGCCAGCTTTGTTGTTTTATTTTTCTTTATTTTGTATGGTGCACTTTGAAGCCATTCGATTAAATTTACCTCGAACAGATGCAAAAAATATTCCAAGGCTGATGGATGTTTTAAAAAAAGGTTGGTTTTATTTTATTCCGTTAATTACTTTGATCGTCTTTCTGTTACAGGGGATGAGCCCATCACGAACAGGTGTTTTTGGCATTATAGCGATTGTTGTTGTGAGCTGGATGAGTAAAAATGCAAAGATGAATTTGCGTTCAATTGTTCAAGCATTGGCGGATGGGGCACGTTCAGCAATACCAATTAGCACAGCATGTGGCGTTGCAGGGCTTGTCATCGCAGGTATTATGTCGACGGGATTAGGTGGCAAGCTAAACAGTATTATTTTAAGTCTGACGGCCGGGCATTTAATCCCTTCACTATTATTAATTATGATGATGTGTATTATTCTAGGAATGGGGATGCCTGTAGCGGCCGCTTATGTTCTCACAGCCATGTTAGCTGCGCCAACATTGATAGAGCTCGGGGTCAGTGTAATGGCAGCGCATTTGTTTATCGTTTACTTTTCAATTATTTCTGCGATTACCCCTCCAGTGGCAGTTGCTGCTTTTGCTGCGGCAGGGATTGCGAAAGAAAACCCGAATCGCATTGGTTGGGAAGCTGTTCGTTTGGGCATCGTATCATTTATCATTCCATTTATATTTGTTTTTCAACCTGCATTGCTTATGGAAGGGACGATATCAGAAACGATTATTGTGACGGGAGTAACAGTCGGCTTGATTATGGTTCTTGGCTATGTGTTCACATTTGGTGTACCTGCAACATCACGTCTGTTATTAGGAAAAAAAGCCAAAGAAGGCTAGAAAAAGGCAGACAAATAACCCCTATCTCGTCATCATGTAGATAGGGGGATCGTTATATTTTTATTCAACCAATGACCTATTAATTTGCTTCATCTTGTACGTCTTGAGGTATTGTAATATCATCAACTTCATTTATATTGTCGTACGTATGATCAATGGAAAGTTCTAATTTGAGACCATCTTTGGTACCTGTAACGGTATTTTGGACTTGTTCAACAAGCATTGTGTCTTGATTAATTTTGATTTCAACATCATGCTCCACATCTGCAGGCGTTACGCCACTTAATGTGAGTGAATATGGTTCTTCAAAGGCGTCATAAATGGTTTCACTTTTACCTTGGAATGTGAGTACATAATGATCGCCATCCGTTTCCACGTCCACTTCATCTTTTATATCTTCAACAAGTTCAGCAATAGCTATATAATATGTGGAATCATCATCTGTAATCAGATCATTATCCTCTGGTAGAACCTCCCAACCTTGATCATCAAAGTTCGCGTATGCATCATCATCAACATGATAGTATTCAATGATTTCCTCAACATCATCATTAATGGATTTTAGTGTGCCATGGCTGTTATTTGTGTCCTCAAAAAGTGTACTATCCATCAATGCTTGACTGCTCTGGAGCACTTCTTCTGTTTCATCATTTGTAATCACAACTTGTAGGTCAATTTCAATTTCATAATTACTTACGTCATCTTTATGTTCGGCTACATCACTAAAAACATCTTTATCTGATTTTCCGTTACTACACGCGGTCATAAGAGCGAATAGTATTGCCAAGAAAAACAAATAATAACGCTTATTCACATTAAACCCTACTTTCTAAATGTTAGTCTTGAGTCAAGTATTTAGTATATCGTATCTGGTTATATATGTCACTTATATATGAAACTATTATTTTTCATGGCAATTCTTAGCAAAAAAATCCACCTCACATACGCATGTACGCGAGATGGTTTTTTCATTTAAATCAGCCCCAACACAGTTCGTGATAAGTTTATAGAATGATGGTAGACCTGCAACAGATCATTCATAATATCTAAGTAAACCGAACTGATATTTGGATTGTATTCTTGCTTATTAATCAAACTGTTAAAATGCTCAAATTTAATATCTTTTTCAAATTGATTGATAGCTGATTGTGTCTGTATGTTTTCACGTGCCATTTTCATATCATTTTTTTGAAATGACTCGAGTGATTTGTCGTATGTCGTCATAATATATTCGATGAGCTGATCAAGTTGATTTTGATCTTTACTACTCAATACAATATTTTTCTCATCGATTTGTTCAGCTTTGACAATAAAATGGAAGACCATATCACCAATATGTTCGATGTCATTCAATATATTAAGCAATTTAACTTCCTGTATAGATTGAGCACTCGTTAAATCACGTTGTCCAAGCTTTAATAAATACTGCTGAATCTGCACATATGACTTATCAATATCACGTTCAACTTCAAACATTTCTTCTGCGCTATATTTACCGCGTATATAATCTGTTAATTTGTGAATCATATTTTCCCGAACCATGTGAGCTAATTTGACAACTTCTTTTTTACTTCTATATAAGGCTTCCTCTGGTACTGAAAATAAGTTCTCATCCAGTTTAATCGTAAATGCTGGTTCTTCTTCTTTTTTAGGGAATAGACGCTTGAACATTTTCGCGACTAAAGGTAAAAATGGGAAGAAGAGTAATGCGATCGCAATATTAAACAGTGTATGGAAATGTGCGATTTGTCTTTCTGGACTGCCTGGTAACATGGGTACAAGGTCGACTAGGAAAATCAATAGGGCCATAGCGATAACTGCGCCAATTGTTTTAAAGAAGAAATAAAACAAGCCAACTTTATTACCTTCTCCACGGTAAGCGAGACCTGAGATCACGACAGGTATTGTTGAACCAACGTTTGCCCCAAGTACCAATGGAATAACAGCCTGAACAGATAATACATCTGATGTAATAAAGGCGATTCCAATGATAATCATGGCAGCACTACTATGCATTAACGCCGTAAACACCATGGCAATAAGAGCAAATAAAATCGGACTTTCAGATAAAGATACTAAAAAGTCGAGCACTTGTGGTGTTTCACTTAATGGTTCAAGTGACGACGTAATGTTGCCAATTCCAAAAAAGATAAACCCTATACTTAGAATAATTGTGCCGATCGACTTCCAGGCTGACTTCTTAATAAACATAATGAAGACGACACCTAGGAAAATAAATAATGTGGCATACTTAGAGACATCGAATGTTAAAACTTGAACCGTTAATGTTGTACCAATGGCTGATCCAAGAATAATACCAAATGCCTGGGATAATGTAATAATGGATCCTCCGACAAGACCGACAACCAATATATTTGTTACGGTACTACTTTGCAGGAAGAATGTTACAAATATACCACTTAACATACCTTTTATTCTTGTATTTGTTATGGTACCAAGGTATTCTCTCATTTTTGAGGCCCCAATTTTCTGGAGCCCGTTGCCTAATAGATGGGTACCGTATAGGAAAATACCCAAACCACCTAAAAATCCTAAAATACTTCCGAACATAATCATAAATCCTCTCTATTTCTAATCCACACGAACAACTTTCTTATATGTTTCCGCGACATTTACAAGATGATCACCGATGCGCTCTAAAAAGCGGCTAATAATAATTGTTTTTAATTTACTCTCAGTTAATGTTTCGTTTTCATCTATTAAATTAACTAAACCTTTAAATGTATCTTTGTTTAGATTGTTAACGTGTTTATCATGGGAAATAACCTGGTCTAATTTCTCAATATGATTATGCTTAATGCCATTCATAAGCCAATGCATCATATCTTGCTCATACTGAAAAAAGTCATTAATCATCGGACGTAATTCTTTAACGTCTACGATATCACTGATGACAACTATATTTATGAGTTGATCACCAATACGTTCTAAATCACGAATCATTTTGTTAATTGAAAATAGCCATTTAATCTCGTTTGTATTCAATTGCTCTAGTGAAATGACTTCTAAAATGTAGCGTTCAATACGTTTTTCATTTTTGTTAACGTAATTCTCAGTGTTTAAAACAAAATCTCGATTTTCATCAGTTGGATCTTCTAAAAAGGCTTCGTAATAAACAGTCATCTGAATTAAATCATCTAATGTTTCTAATACGAGTTTTTTAATTTGTGTGCGTCTTTCATCTTGGTAATTTTGTCTAATAAGCATTTCTTCACCTCCTTGTAACAAAAATGTCAGTCATAATTACGGATTTTAGGGAAAAAAATACGATCCATAAAAACGCCTCATCTTTTGAGGTATTTTTGTGGATCTCCATTCTCCAACCGATTGTATTAAAATGTGCGCTTCAAATAATATCTTACTTAAACAGTATAACTTCTCCTGTAAGCGGTGTCAAGTCGTGTGGATGGAAAGGGCCACATCATGATGGGACAGTTATTTGTATTATAGCCTAACTGAAGGTCAATACTTTACGATAGCTCCAATGGGTTGTTTTAATTAAAATGCGAAATATTTATATCTAGAACACGGCTTAGGCGTTCATCAAACCAATATGTAATGGCTATTTTCTATATTTATGTTGTCATAGCTGAATTTATGACCTAATAAAGTGAGGGGATGAAGTGCGTTTTTCATAGGTCAATCCATGTCGTCATTCGAATAACAGTTAAATATGAAAAGTTTTCTATTCATTATCTGTAATGTGCTTTCCGAGGGACGCTGTTTAATCGGTACCCTCAGAAAGCATCCTATTTTTCGACGGCTATGAAATGTTTGAGTATTCATTTTGTCCTATCTGTGTCACTTTCACTTATGTTAATTTAGGGCCTCGTTTATTTTCTCGGCGGCTTCATCGAGCGCCTCCTGTGGATCTTTGCCTTCGTACATTTCGCCAAGTGCTGTCTCAATTATTTTTCTTGCTTCTGGCAGAACTTCAGTGAGTGCTCCGCCTGTTGCGGCGTTAGGTGTGGTCTCTTCTAATTGGTCAACCGCTGTTGTAAACTGTGGGAATTCTTCATAAACATCTTTTAATATATCTTCTTCATACGCATCTGGCGTAATTGGAAAATAACCTGTACTTGCCGCCCATTCTGCCTGAACATCAGATTCAGTCATGAACTTGACGAATTCCCAAGCAGCGTCTTGCTCTTCATCAGATACTTTATTTGTAATCCATAAGGAAGCACCACCGACGATAACGCCTTCTGGATCTACCCCATCAGCTGTTGGCAAGAAAGCCGTGCCAACTTCGAAATCTGATTCCTCAATAACTGCTGATGTATTTGCAGTTGAGTCGAGATACATGCCAACTTGGCCAGCGAAGAAAGGACCCCTTGGATCTTCCCACGCACTTCCATAGTTGGTAAAGGATCCTGCATCATTCATTTCCTTTAACCAGTTAAAAATTTTCAGTCCTTCTTCTGAGTTAACAAGTGCTTCAGTAGCGTCACCGTCACGTCCATTTTCATTATCTAAATATAAAGCGCCTTGATTGGCCATTAATTGTTCGAAAAACCAGCCAATCGTTGCCATTGTAAATCCATATGTTCTGTCACCATCTGACAGTTTTTCAGCAGCATCACTCACATCACTAAATGAATTGGGTGGATTTTCTGGATCTAACCCAGCTTCCTCAAACATATCTTTGTTGTAAAACATAACAGCATTTGACGTATTAAAAGGCATTGAATATAGCTGGTCATCGATTGTGTAATAGGATAAAATATTTTCTTCTAAGGCAGAGATATCAAAGTCATCTGCATCAATAAACGTTTGCATTGGTGTAATAAAGCCACTTTCTGTCATATATTTTGTTCCGATTTCAAACACTTGAACGATTGCCGGTGCTTCATCAGAACCCCCAATCGCCCTGAGCTTTGTTAAGGAATCGTCGTAACTCCCTTGGTAAATCGCTTCAACCGAAACAGAATCAGACTGTTCATTAAATTTATCAACAATGACGTCTAAGGCATCACCATTGGCGCCACTCATGGCATGCCAAAATGTAATATCAGTCTTTTCTTCAGTACCAGTTGCGTCGTTACTATTATCGTTATCATTGTTGCTATCATTTTCTGTTGTGTTGTTTTCATTTTTGTTCCCGTCACCTTCATTATTATCGTTATTATTGTTGCTACAAGCGCCAAGGACTAAAATGATTAAGAAGCCGACAACTAAAAATTGAATGTGTCTTTTCAACATGAATATACACCCCTTTTAATTATTTTTAACCTTTCACAGCGCCAGCAGTTAACCCCTCTCGAATATATTTTATTCCTATAAATAGGAGGAATAATGTTGGAATGAGTATAGCGACAACGGCTGCCATAACCATGTTCCAAGCGGATGAACTTTCGGTTGCAATGAGCATTTTCAGTCCAATTTGTACAGTTCGAACGGTGTCATCATTTGTGACGAGCAATGGCCATAAATATTTATTCCAAGTTGTTAAAAACCCATATATGGCTAAGGCACTTAATGATGATTTAGACAAAGGTAAAGCAAATCTTAGATAAAACCAAAAGCGTGAGCAACCATCCATTTGAGCGGATTCCCACAATTCAACTGGTATCGTCATGAAATGCTGTCTTAACAGGAATATGCCAAATGGTAGGGCGAAAAAAGGAAATGTTAAACCAAAATATGTGTTAACCCAACCTAGATTTAGAATGGTCAAGAAGTTTGGAATAATTGTTGCTTCCCAAGGAATTAACATCGTTGCCAAAAAAATGAAGAAAATTAAATTACGACCTTTGAAAGGTATGAAAACAAAAGCATATGCTGATAGACTACAAACAATAAGTTGACCTATCATCACAATAAACGCCATCCAAAAGCTAACCATTAAATAATGGAGTAATGGGATGTTTGTGAATACTTCCTTGTAAGCATCAAAACTAATGGATGATGGGAATAACTTACCTGCATAAATTTCCTTCGAATCCATAAAACTAGCTGATATCGCATAAAGAATTGGAAAAAATAAAATCAGGGCTGATATTATGAGTAGTACGTATAAGGAGATTTTTCTTATCATTGATAATGCACCCTCTTTTCGCCAATCCAATATTGGAAAACTGTGACAATCAGGATGATGAAAAACAAGACAATGGCTTGTGCACTGGCAAATCCAAAATTACCATATGAAAATGCTTCCTGGTAAATGGAATAAACGATAATGTTTGTTGCACCTGCTGGGCCGCCACCAGTCAAAATATCAATTTGCCCGAAAGTTTGGAACGACCCAATCAAAGCAATGATCGTTACAAAAAATAGAACAGGTGAAATGAGGGGAATGGTTATTTTAAATAATTTTGACCAGTATCCAGCGCCATCAATTTCGGCACTTTCATATAATTCTTGGGAAACATTATGCATGCCACCTAATAATATGATGAAATTGATTCCAAGATGCATCCAAACGGTTGTCATCGCTACCGAAAATAGTGCCCATTTTGACTGGGTAAGCCATGATACACTATTGATACCGAGGAATTCTAGCATGTTATTTAAGGCACCTAATGACGGATGAAATAGGAACAAAAAGATCGTTGCACCTGCAGCAACGGACACCCCCATCGTTGAGGCGAAAATCGTTCTAAAAAAACCAATGCCCCTAAGTTTTTCACTTGCTAATACTGCTAAAAATAATGCCAGTATAATTTCAGTAGGTACGGTATATAAAACAAATAAAAAGGTTGCGATCATACTTTTTTTGAATTCAGTTGATTTAAGCAGTTTTGCATAATGTTCCCAACCGACAAAACCTTCCGTTACGCCTCCACCAGTTACTTGGAAAAAGCTATAGTAGAAGGTCTTGATCATGGGGTAAAATAGAAACAGACCTAACAAGACGAGGGCAGGCAATAAATACAACATGCCGACACCAAATAATCGTCGTTTATTATGGATACTAAGGCTTTTTCTTGATTTTGCGGTCTTTCTAGCCACTGTTATCAACTCCTTAGTTAACGTATATAAAATGTATGTTTGCATCGCCTCATCATAATTTTATTATGAAAAACACAAATCATGCCTATTTTTATTTAGTTAGGTTGGTTTGTGCTTAGTATCTGTATGTCTAAATCATAAGAAACAATCATGTTTTAACGAAAGCGTTCAAAACCATTGTATGCAAACATATTTGTATTTAATTATATTTTAGCTAAAACAGATAATGTAAATGCTGTTAGGCTGTTATTTCCATTGCTTACTTTAAACGTATAACGAAGGAATAAATTTCACTTATAAAAAGCGAACAAGCCCATATAAGTGATGGAAAAGAGGCGAAGAGACATTAGTTTTTGGCACATGTTAAAAGAAAATTGAGAGACGTACAGATTTAGCTGTATTTTTACGTATTACTTTATTGAGAAAAGATAGTGTCTTCGTATTGGTAGAAGAAACATTTTCAACTTTCGAATGTTTATACTCTAAGGTAATGGGGAACAGTATTACACTGACAATTAAAATAATACTATAAGCACTAAGAAAACAGTAACCTCCAATGGCAGATTGACATAGTCAGAAAAATTGAAGGGCTGATTTAAATGAAGAAGGAAAAAGGAATTCTTCGGGAGATAATCATTTTACGAGCATTGGCTTGTTTAAGTATTGTTACACTTCACACGATCAATCAAGTTGTTTGGTTAGATAACGGAAATGGCACACTTGATTTTGCTTTAGAAAGTATATCTGGTTTGCTGTCATTTGGGACACCAACATTCGTCTTGATTTCAATCATTTTGTTGGGCTATGCTTATCCTGATGAGCTACCAAAAGGATTTTATAAAAAAAGATTTAAATTTATTTTTGTCCCCTTTTTAGTGATGGCACTATTTTATGGGGTCATATTTAATTTAGAAGCCATTACAACCATTCCAAAATATATCTTTTATAATGTGTTTGGTTATTACCATGGTTGGTTTGTGTTGTTGATCTTTCAGTTTTATGCCTTGTATCACTTTTTCATGACGTACATGAAAAAGGTTAAACCAATAAAAGTATTGCTGGTTTCATTTGCGATCAATATCGCTTATTTAGGCTACTTTACACTGACAACCCCTCCGAAAGATATCACATTTCTTAACTATGTCTGGGAAAAGGGGTTTTGGGTACCATTTTTGGGATGGATTTTCTATTTTGCCATTGCCTTTTATTGGGGACAGTATTATAGAGAATGGTTGGCTTGGGTACGCAAGCATGTGAGTTTATTGGTTGTTTTAACAGTGCTTTCGCTCGGATTTGTTCTGTTTAATAATGCGCTAGGCATATTCGAATTTGGCTCAAAACGTATTGATATGATTTTCTTTACGGTTAGTTTAATCACGTTACTTTTTGCTCTTTTCTCTCGTTTAAAAGAAGTGCCACGTTTTTTACAATATATAAGTAATTATTCGTTTGGGATCTATTTGTTGCATTTCTTTTTTATCATTGTATTTAGAGAGGCATCACAGTTTTTCGCGCTTGATTTTGGATATTGGAACATTCTGATTTGGACACCACTTGCTATCGCATCTTCAATCGGAACAATTAACTTTTTACACCGATATACATTCGGCAAATACATTGTCGGTCAAATTGGCCGCGTGAAGAAACCAACATCCAAATATGAAAAGGTAAAAAAGAAGCAAATTGTGACAGAATAAATTGGAAAAAAACCATTGATCCATTAAGAGGATCAATGGTTTTTTGGTTTAAAAAATATCGTTTAAAAGTTACTATTTTGATGATTTTTTAGAAGAATAATATGTATGTTCATTTTTTTCATTTCCGAAGTTATGATATATTACAGAAAGATTCAAAAATTTAGTCTTACGATTGGGAGTGAATGAGATGATCAAGTTTGGAACAGGTGGTTGGCGTGATATTATTGGTGAAAACTTTACATTTGATAATGTCAGGCGCTTTTCACAAGGTGTCGCAAATAAAATAATTCAAGAGGGTAAAGAAAAGCAAGGTGTCGTCATTGGTTTTGATAATCGGTTTATGGCTGAGGAGTTTGCTCAAGCTTCTGCGGAAGTTTTTGCTGGGAATGACATACAAGTTTATTTACTTCAACCGTCCGTACCAACGCCACTTGTGAACTATGTTACAAAACAAGAGGGGACTGCTGTTGGATTAACATTTACAGCGAGTCACAATCCTTACATATACAATGGTATTAAATATGTAAGTGAAGGTGGTAATCCAGCAACAATTGATATTACGGATGCGCTTGAAAAGATGATCAATGCCATTGATATAACAGAGGTTAAGAAATTGTCTTATAAGGATGCCCTTAATTTAGGTACAATAGAACGGTTGAATTATGATAACGAATTCATTGAATTTGTTGAATCTCAACTTAATATGGATAAGTTAAAAAAATCAGGTCTAAAAGTTTTATATGATCCGATGTATGGCACAGGTATTAATGCCATTTTCACATTGCTCGTTGATATTCGGGCCCAAGTAAAAATCATTCATGATAAGATTGATCCCCTATTTGGTGGACGCGTGCCTGCACCAACAGAAGATACATTGTGGCGGTTAATGGCTATGATGAAGGAAGGCGACTATCATATTGGAATTGCGACAGATGGTGATGGGGACCGTATTGCTGTAGTTGATGAAACAGGCGACTATGTCGATGCGAATGAGATTTTATCGATATTATATTATTATTTAATGGCTTATAAAAAAGATCAGGGCCATGTTGTTCGTAATATTTCAACAACACATTTATTAGATGACATTGCTGAAAGTTATGGGTATACGTGTTATGAAAAGCCTGTTGGTTTTAAACACATTGCCGAAGGGCTCATTGATACAAACGCTGTTCTAGGAGGCGAAAGCTCTGGTGGTATAACAATTAGGGGGCACCTGCTAGAGAAAGATGCGGTTTTATCAGCTGGTTTATTATTAGAAATGTTGGCGGAATCGGGAAGGACACTTAAAGAACTACGACAGGAGATCAATCAAAAATATGGTGAAAGATATTATAAAGAATCTAACTACGAATATGAACCAAAAGACATTGATATTATCCGTAATACAATAGCTGCTATTGAACCTGAGAAAATGTATGACTGCGTTCCTTTAACAGCGTATAAAGACTATGATGGTTTTAAATGGGAGTGGGAAGATGGTACGTGGTGTCTCGTCCGTTTTTCAGGTACCGAGCCTGTTCTACGAATGACCGCTGAAGCTAAGGATGAAGCACGTGCATCGGAAGTTATTGATAAGTTGATTCAAATAGTTGAAAAACCATTATGACTGTGACATAAATGATAGCGGATTCATAGCCGTTTTAGCGGTATTGCAAGTTGATGAAAATCTGGATGATTAAAAACCAACCCTAGATCTTAAGTTAACGATCTAGGGTTGGTTACGTAAAGGGTATGCTTATGGTGAGGTGACACAGGCTTTTCCTTCCTCTTCTATATCTGCAATGCGTGCCGGCCCGATACCATCAATTTTTGTTAAATCTTCAACTGATTTAAAAGGTCTTTGTTCAATGACACGCTCCGCTCTTGCTGGGCCGATATGGATAATGTCTTGTAATTCATCAATCGACGCACTGTTTAAATCAATACAATTATCTGATGATGTAGGTGAATCGTTCTGTTGATTGTTTGTATCATTTTGTTCTTCTGTCTCAGTTGTCTTTTCTTGTTGATCACCTTGATTTGTCTGTTCATCACTTTCCTCTGCGTGCGATTCGCTGGTTTGACCAGATATATTGCCGTCTTTTAATGTTGAAACATCGTAAGATTCCCCATCAGTTGTGATGATGATGGTGCCATGGACATCTGTACCGTACAATGTGATGTTGGCTGATTTAATACGATCCACAACTTCCTGATGTGGATGTCCGTATGAATTATCTTTTCCAGCACTATAAATAGCGATATCCGGATCAACGGCATCAATAAAATCTGGATGACTAGATGTTTTTGAACCATGGTGACCAAGTTGTAAAATGTCTGCCGTCACACTTGTATCCCGAGACAACATTTCTAGTTCTTCATTTTGATAAGCATCTCCTGTAAAAAGAAAACGCATGTTGCCATATGTAAAACGGGCTGAAATGGAATCCTCATTTAATTCACCAGTTAATGAATCTGGATGAAGGATTTCTATACCAAGCGGCCCGACGTCGAACGTCTCACCTGCACGTGGTTCATAGTAATCAGCCTCACTCGCCATAACGGCATCAACTGTTTTTTGGAATGTTTTAGATGAACTTGTGTTTCCTGAGAACCATACTTCACCAACTTCAAATTGGTCAATAATGGGTGCCAGCTGACCGATATGGTCGGCATGTGGGTGACTAATAATAATTAAATCGATAAAGTCAATATCTTGCTCTGACAAGTAGGTAACAACATCTTGGTCATCCCAATCACCAGCATCAAACAAGACATTATATTTTTTATCGTCATCTGTATATTGGAATAAAGTAGCATCGGCCTGGTTGGCATCAATATAATGCACATTTAAGTCCGATACAATTGTCTCATCCGTTTCCAATTTTGCTTCTACATCATTATTTCCCGCTGTATTTTCATCAGATGTTGCTGATTGCGCCCTCTCATTTTCTTTTCTCTCTTTATTTGTATCATTCTCGTTTTCTTCTGAAGTATTTGTATCGTCATTTACCACAGCCTGTGTTGTATTTTGCTCTCCATTTTGGGATGCTTGATTTTCGGAAGTGTCTTGACCACAAGCTGCTAAAAATAAACTGATGATAAATAATACTAAAATACTTCTCTTCATAACTTAAATTCCCCAATCTATCACTTTTTCAAAGATTTCATTATTTAAGATTAACAAATGCGAGCTTTGAACGCTAGGAATTTATATTGTGGTGCAGAAGTAATTAAGAGTTTGGCTTCTTAAAAACAGTAATTTTATATCGAAATTTGATTATTTAACTATATATTCATTATGAAAATGTATTGTTGTATACACACATTATGATTATTTTAGAAAGTGTTTCCTTCGCATTTTCACCTTTTATCAAATTGCGTTTTTTATGAGATGTGAGACACTCAATCACAAAAAATGAGCATCTGTTGATATGGAGGGGACGGTTCATGATGCGTTTGTATCTTGATTGCTTCATAGTGAGTCTATGTCTATTAGACATTTATCATGTTGCTAATTTAAATTCTACACCATGTGAAATATTTAGAGATGGTTGTGTAACAGAGGGATGTCAGTACGGTGTGTTAGATCGCTTTAATGAGAATGGGGAGGCCATAATTTTGTTGGAATCAGTGGGACAAGAAGTTCATATTGGACATTCAAACTTACCGAGTGGTAGTAAGGAGGGAATGTGGTTTAGGGTGACGCGAGATAAAAAAGATTATCATTTGATGATTGATGCTCAAAAAACATGGTTAGAAGAAAGACGCGTAGCTTTTTTAAATTATCTTTTACGACAAAGGAAAGTCCAGCATAGCTCAAGGTAGCCTTGCTGGACTCGTCTTTTTAGGCATATAATAAATTGGCCGCATTTAAACGTTGTCGAATAACAATACCAAGTGTTGCTGCAATAAACGCTTTAATAAATCCGCCGATTAGAAAAGGTGTGAAGCCAGCGGTCATGGCAACGCTCCATGTATATGATGCCGCATATTTTAGCCAAATGGTTCCAAAAATTAGCGTTACAAACATCCCGATGACATTGGCGATAAGGGCATGTCCAACTGTGAACTTTGTTTTTTCAAGATAATATCCCATAATAAATGTGGTCGGTATAAAGCCGACAATGAATCCGCCAGTTGGTCCTAAAAGCACACCAGGACCGCCCGTAAACTGCGCGAATACAGGCACACCAACTGCTCCTATGATCATATAAAGTAGTGCTGAAAGTGTGCCGTATCTAGAGCCTAAAATAGTTGCAGCTAAACCAATGGCCAATGTTTGTCCTGTAATTGGGACGCCAAGGGGCATGGGAATACTGACTTGTGCAAGCACGCTAATGATAGCGGCAAAAAGGGATGTAATGATCATCATTCTTAAATGTGAACTTTTATCTGTCACTATTACGCCTCCAATGTAAACTTAAAATTTAATTGGTTTACGTTTGTATTTTATACATTCATAATATAACTTGTCAACTTTTTATAATATGATGTATACCACAACGAACTAAAGTGAATGGTGTGGAATTAAGATGATAAAATTGACGACATTTGTCATAATAGAGTGATTTATAGTAAATATTATTTTTATTCATGTTTTAGATCTAAGACTTAATGTTTAAAAAATGTCGTTGTATGTAAATAATAAGTCTTTGTATTCAAAAAAATTAATGTTTTGGATGTGAGTTACGATTCTTATAATACCTGATGAATAAACGACTATAAACTATAAAATAGTTAAAAGGATTCATAATGTTAACGAGCCTTATAATTCATAACAGTCATTGACAACAGAAAAAACCACATGTAAAGTGGTTGATGATGAAAGGGCTTTCCTCACATTTTTGACAAATATTACATGGGGACTGTATACCTTTTTGATAAGTAAACTAAAAATTCAATAAACTGCGAGGTGATAAATGGAGAAATCACTGGTAATTTGTT
>Ga0209487_1001336_pt1 | contig 20982 bp, 17 predicted proteins | sample Poulit2012_FD_187524 | JGI IMG/M metagenome (GOLD analysis project Ga0209487, IMG submission 187524) | Agricultural soil microbial communities from Georgia to study Nitrogen management - Poultry litter 2012 (SPAdes) (version 2) | ecosystem: Environmental > Terrestrial > Soil > Agricultural land...
CGGAACGCGCGCGCCGCTGGCAGATGTGCGCGAAGCGGTGCTGGCGCTGCGCGACCGCAAAGGCATGGTTTTGAACCCCAGCGACCACGACACGTGGAGCGCGGGATCGTTCTTCACGAATCCGATTGTGGACGCCGATGGTGCCGAGGCTCTCCCGCCGGAAGCACCCCGCTACCCGATGGCGGATGGCCGGGTAAAAACCTCGGCAGCCTGGCTGATTGAGCACTCCGGAATTAAACGGGGCCACGGGCTGCCCGGGCCGGCCGCCGTTTCCACCAAGCACACGCTCGCGCTGACAAATCGGGGCAAGGCCCAGGCAGCCGACATCGTGAACCTGGCCCGGGAGGTGCGGGGCGCGGTGCAAAATCAGTACGGAATCACGCTGGTGCCCGAGCCAATGCTGATCGGGCTCACGCTTTAATCCCGCTTCGCGTGCTCTTTGGGCGGGCCAATGTCTTACTTCGCGTGCTCTTCAGGCGGGCCAATGTCCTGCTTCGCGCACGCTTTGGGCAAGCCCATGTCCTTCTTCTGACGGGATGACCCCGAATTGGCCGGTTTCTGGGCGCGAGCGGAGCTTTTTGGGGGCGAAAAGCCGCATTTCACATCTCAACCCGTCTGAACTAGGACATCAGGCGCCGGGCTGTGTGATCAGGCGAGGCGATTTGCTCAGGCGAGACGTTTACTCAGGCGAACCGTGTGACTAGTCGAGCTGTTTGATTACCCGCGCGGGATTCCCGGCGACTACCACGTTTGCGGGGACATCCTTGGTCACGATGGCGCCCGCTCCCACGATGGAATTCGCGCCAATGCTCACGCCCGGGCAAATGATGGCACCGCCGCCGATCCACACGTTGTCGCCAACCGTGATGGGCTCGCCGCCTTCCCAGCCCGCGCGGCGGCGCTCCGGATCCAACGAATGCGTTGGGGTAAGAAGTTGCACGTGGGGGCCTATAAGAACGTTGTCCCCGAGCGTGATCGGGGCGACGTCGAGTGCGACGACATTGAAGTTCAAGAAGCAACCGGTGCCCATTGTGATCCGGGAACCGAAGTCAACATAAAACGGCGGGCGAATTTCTGAGCCTTCGCCAATGCCGCCCAGTCACTGTTCGAGGATTTGGCGGCGCAGTTTTTCCTGGCGTCCGGTGGTGGCGTTATAGGCGTCCATCCAGTCGAGCCCCGTGCGGCTCATCTCAAATAGGTCATCACCTTCGGCGATATATTCCTCGCCCGCGAGCAACCGATCTAGCATCGAACGTTCTTCCCTCATTTTTAAAAATCACTCGTTTCTTAGCCAGGCGTCGATCTGGTCGAGCCATTTGCGTTTGCTGCTGGCGCTGGCCCGGGAGGCCCGCACAGAGCCGCGAGCCAATTCCGCAATCTGCGCATCATCAAGTCCATAAACATGGCGGGCATTTTCGTACTGGTCCAGTAGGCGCTCGCCAAAAAGCAGCGGGTCGTCGGCGCCGAGGGCGATGGTTGCTCCCGCCTCTAAAAGCTGGGGCACCGGAACGTAACTCAATTCTGGGAACACCCCGAGCGACACATTGGAGGCCGGGCACACCTCCAGCGCAATATCGCGCTCAATAATGTCGGCGAGCAGCCCCGGATCCTCATGGGCCCGCACACCGTGGCCCAGCCGATCGGGAGCGAGTTCATCAATAACTTCCCGCACGTGATCCGGGCCCAGCAGCTCTCCGCCGTGGGGCACCGACGCCAACCCGGCCCGGCGGGCAATCGCAAATGCGCGCGCAAACTCGGCCGTATCGCCGCGCCGCTCATCGTTGCTAAGCCCAAAGCCGATGACCTCGCCATTGCCATCCCCGGCATACATGACGGCCAACCGCGCCAGAGTGCGGGCATCCATGGGGTGCTTGATGCGGGAGGTAGCCACGATGACTCCCACCTCAATGCCGTGCGCGGTGCCGGCGGCAGCGGCGGCGTCCAAAACTATTTCTAAAGCGGGAGTCAGCCCGCCCACGAGCGGCGCATAGGACGTGGGGTCGACCTGAATTTCCAGGCGCACCGAACCCTCTGCCGCATCATCGGCCACCGCTTCATCGATGAGGCGCGCCATATCGTCGGCGTCACGCACACAGGCACGCGCGGCATCGTAGAGGCGCTGAAAGCGGAACCAGCCCCGCTCGGTGGCAGGCACCCGTAAGGCTTCGCCATCCAGCAGGGCGGTCGGAAGGCGCACGCCGCGCTGCTCGGCAAGACTTTTTAGGGTCTCCAGCCGCATTGAACCTGAAAAATGCAGGTGCAAATGCGTCTTGGGGAGGGCCTGTAAATCGCGAACGGAATTCGGTGAATTAACGGGAGTCACCTATTTGAGTTTGCCATCTCTCGAGCCCGAAGGCAGGCGCGGCGCGCTACTTTGCTTCGGCGATCAGGGCAGCAATGCGGGCAATGCCTTCTTCGATATTCGCGTCGGAAGTGGCATAGGACAGGCGCAAGTACCCGGAAGGCCCAAAGGCTTCCCCGGGAACAACCGCAACCTCGGCCTCTTCCAAGATCAATTCCGCGAGCTCGATGGAGGTGTGCGGGGTGCGGCCCCGAATGGTCTTGCCCAGCACGCCGGTGACGTCCGGATATGCGTAGAAAGCGCCCTGCGGGGTGGGGCAGGTGAAGCCCTCAATCGCGTTCAATAGTTCAACGGTGCGCTTGCGGCGGCGATCAAAAGCGGCGCGCATGGCCTCGACCGGTTCCATCGGGCCGGTGAGCGCAGCAATGGCTGCGCGCTGGGAGATATTCGCCACATTAGAAGTCATATGGGACTGCAAATTCGCAACGGCCTTGGCGATGTCTGCGGGCGCGATCAGCCAGCCCACCCGCCATCCGGTCATCGCAAATGTCTTGGCCACACCGCTGACAATGATCGTCGTCGCTGCGGCTTCCGGTACGAGCGCCGGCAGCGAGGCCGCGGTCACACCGTCATAAACGAGGTGCTGATAAATATCATCGGAGATGATCCAAATGCCGTGCTCAACGGCCCACTGACCGATCGCCTTCACCTGTTCGGGCGAGTACACCGCGCCGGTCGGGTTCGAAGGCGAGCACAGCAGTAGTGCCTTGGTCTTTTCGGTGCGTGCGGCTTCGAGCTGGTCGACTGTGACCAGGTATCCCGCATCGGCGCCCGCGAAAACCTCAACTGGCACACCGCCCGCTAGGCGGATGGACTCCGGATAGGTCGTCCAGTAGGGCGCGGGCAAGATGACTTCATCGCCGGGATCGACAATTGCGGCAAACGCTTCGTAGACCGCCTGCTTGCCGCCATTGGTGACCACCACCTGCGAGGGATCAATGGTCAGGTGGGAATCCCGCAGGGTCGCATCCACGATCGCCGCGCGCAGCGCCGGCAGCCCCGGGGCAGGGGAGTAGCGGTGGTTGGCGGGATCATGGCACGCCGCGGCGGCGGCATCCACAATGTGCTCGGGGGTGGGGAAATCTGGCTCACCGGCCCCAAAACCAATAACGGGTCGCCCGGCTGCTTGCAGCGCCTTTGCCTTCGCGTCAACGGCCAAGGTGGCAGACTCGGCAATGGCGCTGATTCGAGCTGAAGCCCGCTTCTGGGAAGTAGTAGTCGATGTCGTCACGTCTTATATGGTCTCAGATTGACGTGGTGGTTTCGCTCGAGGTCGTGAATAAGAACACAGCAGTTCGACGTACGCGGCACTTATGTCGTAGACTGCTCGACGGCGATTGACGTCAGTATGCTTCTCGCTGCCCGGAAAAGGGTAGGCGTTAACATGATGGGGTAGTCGTTGTAGGGCAGTGGCGCAATTGGTAGCGCAACGGTCTCCAAAACCGTAGGTTGCAGGTTCGAGTCCTGTCTGCCCTGCTGAGTAACTTACTTGGTGAGCGAGTTACTAGTTAAGAAGAAGAGTAAGAGAGCACGACTGAAATTCAGTTGGGCGTCTATCAATTTTTGAGGAACGGGAGCACGGTGAGCCAATCCGCGAGCGCGTCCGGCCAGTCCGGGGCAAAGCGCGCGCCGAAAGGCGAAAAGAGCCGCAAGGGTATCTTCGCTCGAATCGCCCTCTTTGTGCGCCAGGTTGTCGCAGAACTCAAAAAGGTGGTGCGCCCCACCCGAGGTGAACTCATCTCATACACCTCAGTGGTTCTCGTATTCGTCCTGCTCGTTATGGCGTACGTGGGCCTGATCGACTTTGGTTTTGGACGCCTCACGCTTTGGGTCTTTGGCGGCTAGTTCAACTTCGTCTCGCGAAGTACAGCTTGCAGTGCCAGGCTATTTTTAGTTCATCTTTTTAAATCCGAGTGGAAAGCAGGTCAACACGTGTCCGAGGAGTCGCAGGACCCGACCGAACTTGTAGATGAAGAATCATCTGCACAGGACGTCGCGGCTGACGCCGAGGTGACGGCGGAGGCTGCCGAAGACGTGGTCGAGGATCCGCTGGAAACTTTCAAAGCCGAACTGCGCAGTCAGTTCGGCGAGTGGTACGTCATTCACTCATATGCCGGCTACGAAAACCGCGTTAAAGCGAATATCGAGAGCCGCAAAGTAAGTTTGAACATGGAGGACTACATCCACCAGGTGGAGGTCCCCATGGAAGAAGTCGTTGAGATCAAGAGCGGTCAACGTAAGGTCGTCAACCGCGTCCGGATGCCCGGCTACGTCCTGGTACGCATGGATCTCACCGATGAATCGTGGGGTGCGGTGCGCCACACGCCCGGCGTGACCGGGTTTGTGGGTCACACCCACCAGCCGGTGCCGCTGACGATCGACGAGGTCGTGCAGATGCTCAATCCGCAGTTTGAAACGGAAGAGAGCGCTGAGGCACCCGCACCGGTTATCACCGAAGTTGACTTTGAAGTTGGCGAATCGGTGACCGTAATGGACGGGCCGTTTGAAACGCTGCCCGCCACGATTTCTGAAATTAGCCCCGACACCCAGAAGCTCAAGGTTCTGGTGTCGATTTTCGGTCGGGAAACCCCGGTCGAGCTGTCGTTCAACCAGGTCGCCAAGATCTGAATCACGTAAGGACCCGTAATGCCCCCTAAGAAGAAGGTCTCAGGCCTAATTAAGCTCCAGATCGATGCTGGTGCTGCTACGCCTGCCCCGCCGATTGGCCCCGCGCTGGGTCAGCACGGCGTTAACATCATGGAATTCTGCAAGGCCTACAACGCTGCGACTGAATCGTTGCGCGGCAATGTGGTGCCGGTAGAAATCACCGTTTACGAAGACCGCTCCTTCACGTTCATCACCAAGACGCCTCCGGCTTCTCAGATGATCAAGAAGGCTGCCGGTGTTGCCAAGGGTTCCTCAACCCCGCACACCGACAAGGTCGCTTCGATCACGAGCGATCAGGTGCGCGAAATCGCCCAGACCAAGCTCGAAGATCTCAACGCTAACGACATTGACGCAGCAATGAAGATTGTTGCTGGCACCGCCCGTTCCATGGGCATCACCGTCAACGACTAATAGCGCAAACACAAACTTTCACCGTGGCAGGGTCAGCGCTGGCCCGTGAAGACCACGACTGCACTTTTTAGGAGAAAAGCAGATGGCAAAGCGCAGCAAGTCCTACCGGGCAGCGGCAGCCAAGATTGACCGCGACCAGCTTTACGCGCCCCTCGAGGCCGTGAAGTTGGCAAAGGAAACTTCAACCACCAAATACGACAGCACGGTTGAGGTTGTATTCCGACTCGGTGTGGACCCCCGGCAAGCGGACCAGATGGTTCGCGGCACCGTTAACCTCCCTCACGGCACTGGTAAGACCGCTCGGGTCCTGGTCTTCGCCACCGGTGAGAAGGCAGCAGCCGCAGAGGCTGCCGGCGCCGACTTTGTTGGTTCCGACGACATGATTGAAAAAGTTCAGGGCGGCTTCACGGACTTCGATGCCGCAGTTGCCACCCCTGACCTCATGGGCAAGGTTGGTCGCCTCGGTAAGGTGCTCGGTCCGCGTGGTCTGATGCCCAACCCGAAGACCGGAACCGTCACCATGGACGTCGCCAAGGCAGTTGAAGACATCAAGGGCGGAAAGATCGAATTCCGCGTTGATAAGCACTCCAACCTGCAGTTCATCATCGGCAAGGCATCCTTCTCGGAGCAGCAGCTCGCCGAGAACTACGCCGCGGCCCTGGATGAGATCCTGCGCCTGAAGCCGGCCTCCTCGAAGGGTCGCTACCTGATCAAGGGCGTCCTTTCCACCACGATGGGCCCCGGCATTCCGCTGGATACCTCCGCGGTGAAGGACGTCGCTGGCGAAGACGCCGCCTAGTTACGGCGTTTAGTAAGCATTTAAAGGCTGGTCTCCCCGAGCGGGAGGCCAGCCTTTGCTTTATGACCGGCGGTAGGGGGAGTCCGATTTTGGACGGCGCCGCTCATGGTCTATCATTGCAATGTTGCCCAAGACCGCTGGTCGTTTTACGTAACTAGGCTCCGGTTGGAGCTGAAACGGTAAGACCGAAGTCCCGCAGAAGAAGCGGAGACCCGCGCAGGTGAGAGATGACGTAGGGAAGGCGCGTGACGCCATCCAGAATTATGCGGAGTCTTGCCCCTGCGCAAGGCTCCTTTTCTTTTGCCCAAAACTTTAAAAATATTCCTAACGGAATCCAGTGGTACCACCATCGGAAGGAGAACCATGGCGAGGCCGGACAAGGCAGCCGCGGTAGCGGAGATCGCAGAACTTTTGCGCAACTCCAACGCTGCTGTGCTGACTGAGTACCGCGGGCTCACCGTGACGCAGCTTAAAGAACTGCGCCGGTCGCTCAGCGCGAACGCTTCCTACGCCGTGGTGAAGAACACGCTCGCTCGCATTGCTGCCCAGGAAGTTGGCGTCGAAGCATTCGACGGCCAGCTCACCGGGCCGACCGCGATCGCCTTTGTTTCGGGTGATCCGGTTGACGCAGCTAAGAGCTTGCGCGACTTCGCCAAGGACAACTCTAATCTGGTGATTAAGGGTGGTGTGCTCGACGGGCGCGCTATCTCACCAGAAGAGCTCAATAAACTTGCGGATCTGGAATCCCGCGAAGTACTGCTCGCCAAGTTTGCTGGTGCCGCCAAGGCATCGCTTTCGAAGGCTGCTTTCCTCTTCGCTGCTCCGGCCTCGCAGGCTGTACGTACCATCGACGCGCTTCGCGAGAAGCTGCCCGCCGACGCGGAAGCAGCGACCGAAGAAGCCGCCGAAGAAGCCTGATTGCACAGGCGAAATCCCAATAGGCCCAACCCGGGCCGTGCGGGGGCCTGTGCAGGCCACCGTTAGACCATTCAAGTAGGACTTTTACAGGAAGGACGCCCACAATGGCGAAGCTCACGACTGAAGAGCTCATTGAGGCCTTCAAGGAACTCACCCTCATCGAACTCTCCGAGTTCATCAAGGAATTCGAAGAGGTATTCGAAGTAACCGCTGCTGCTCCCGTAGCCGTTGCGGCTGCCGGTGGCGCTGCTGGCGGCGACGCCGCTCCTGCCGCTGAAGAGCAGAGCGAATTCGATGTTGTTCTTGAAGCTGCCGGCGACAAGAAGATCCAGGTCATCAAGGAGGTCCGTGCCCTTACGAGCCTCGGACTGAAGGAAGCCAAGGATCTCGTTGACGGTGCTCCCAAGGCTGTTCTCGAAGGCGCATCCAAGGAAGACGCCGATAAGGCGAAGGAAGCCCTCGAGGGCGCCGGCGCCACCGTCTCCCTTAAGTAGTACGCAAGACCTGAAGTTAGATAATTGCCTTTGGTAAATATCGACTTCTAATTGTGAAAAGTGGTGTTCCTGCCCCGCTGGGGTGGGGACACCACTTTCGCGCCTCGCCACCGAGACGGGTTGCCGCGGATGCTAGATGCTAGTTTTCCGTGATATAAAGCCAAACAGTGTGGCGAAAAAGTTAAGTATGTAGTTGTATCCCTTAAGCCTGCGAAAGTCCAAGTTGGACATTTCGTGGGCATCAGGTTATGCTGTCGCTTTGCGCTGCCCTATGCCCGACCCAGAAATATTCTGGGTCAAAAAGGGCGCGTAGCATGCATCCCATTCCGCAGGGAAGGATCCCACTTGGCTGCCTCGCGCACCTCGTCTGAACCAACCGCTGATAACGCTCGTTTCACGACCTCGCGTCGCGTCTCGTTCGCTAAAATTCACGAGCCTCTCCAGACACCCGACCTGCTCGGGCTGCAATTGGAGAGTTTTGACTGGCTGCTCGGTAACGAGCGCTGGCAAGCTCGCGTAGCTGCTGCTACGGAATCTAAGCGCAACGACGTTCCGACCACCTCCGGTCTGGAGGAGATCTTTGAAGAGATCTCTCCGATCGAAGACTTCGGACAGACCATGTCGCTGTCGTTCAGCAATCACCGGTTCGAGCCACCGAAATACTCCACTGAAGACTGCAAAGAGAAGGACCTCACCTACTCTGCGCCTCTCTTCGTCACCGCAGAATTCGTAAACTACAACACCGGCGAGATTAAGAGCCAGACGGTGTTCATGGGCGATTTCCCGCTCATGACCCCGCGCGGTACTTTCATCGTGAACGGAACCGAGCGCGTCGTCGTATCGCAACTCGTGCGTTCCCCCGGTGTTTACTTCGAGCGCGTGCCCGATAAGACCTCCGATAAGGACGTCTTCACCGCGAAGATTATTCCCTCGCGGGGCGCTTGGCTCGAATTAGAAATTGATAAGCGTGACGCCGTCGGCGTTCGCATCGACCGGAAGCGTAAGCAGCCCGTTACCGTGCTGCTGAAGGCCCTTGGTATGAGCGAATCCGAAATCCGCGAGGAGTTCGCGTATTTCCCGACCGTGCTGGACACGCTCGATAAGGACACCGTCCACGAACAGGACGAATCTCTACTCGACCTCTACCGCAAGTTGCGCCCGGGCGAGCCCCCGACGGCTGAAGCTGGCCGCAACCTGTTGGACAACTTCTACTTCAACGAAAAGCGCTACGACCTCGCCAAGGTTGGTCGTTACAAGATCAACAAGAAGCTCGGTGTTACGGGCGAGTTGAGCGAATCCGTGCTGCGCGTTGAAGACATCGTTGCCACCATTAAGTACCTGGCGGCGCTGCACGCCGAGATGACTGACATCCCCGGCCAGCCCGAGGTGCTTGTAGAGACCGACGATATTGACCACTTCGGTAACCGCCGCATCCGTGCGGTTGGTGAACTGATCCAGAACCAGATCCGTACCGGCCTGTCCCGGATGGAACGCGTGGTTCGGGAGCGCATGACGACTCAGGACGTCGAGGCGATCACGCCCCAGACCCTGATCAACATTCGCCCCGTCGTGGCCTCCATAAAGGAATTCTTCGGCACCAGCCAGTTGTCGCAGTTCATGGACCAGAACAACCCGCTCGCGGGCCTGACGCACAAGCGTCGCCTATCGGCTCTCGGCCCGGGTGGTCTGTCTCGTGACCGCGCTTCGATGGACGTGCGTGACGTACACCCGTCGCACTACGGCCGCATGTGCCCGATTGAAACTCCAGAAGGCCCCAACATCGGTCTGATTGGCTCGTTGGCTACCTACGGGCGCATTAACCCATTCGGTTTTATCGAGACTCCGTACCGCAAGGTCGAAAATGGTCGCGTGACCGATCAGGTTGATTACCTGACTGCCGACGACGAAGACCGCTACATCATCGCGCAGGCTAACGCCCGCCTGAATGACGACGGCACCTTCGTCGAAGACAACGTGCTGGTCCGCGTCAAGGACGGCGACGTCGACATGATCCCGGCGCAGGATGTCCAGTACATGGACGTCTCGGCTCGCCAGATGGTCTCCGTTGCTACCGCGATGATTCCGTTCCTGGAACACGACGATGCCAACCGTGCCCTGATGGGCGCGAACATGCAGCGTCAGGCCGTTCCGCTGGTGCGCGCTGAGGCGCCGCTGGTTGGTACCGGCATGGAACGTCAGGCTGCGGTTGACGCAGGCGACGTGGTCGTGGCCGAAAAGGCCGGCGTCGTCACCGAGGTTAGCGCCGACCTGGTTTTGGTTGCCGCTGACGATGGCACCACGCAGTCCTACCGCCTGGCGAAGTTCGACCGCTCCAACCAGGGCACCTCATATAACCAGCGCGTGCTGGTTGATGAAGGCGACCGCGTTGAGCCCGGCTCGGTACTTGCTGACGGTCCCTCCACCGATGAGGGCGAACTCGCCCTGGGCCGCAACCTGCTGGTTGCGTTCATGTCGTGGGAGGGCCACAACTACGAAGATGCCATTATCTTGAGCCAGCGTCTGGTCCAAGACGATGTGCTGTCCTCAATCCACATCGAGGAATACGAGGTTGACGCTCGCGACACCAAACTTGGTGACGAAGAGATTACCCGCGATATTCCCAATGTTTCGGAAGAGGTTCTGGCTGATCTCGACGAGCGCGGCATCATCCGCATCGGCGCCGAGGTTGAAGCTGGCGACATTCTGGTCGGCAAGGTCACACCCAAGGGTGAAACCGAGCTCACGCCGGAAGAACGTCTGCTGCGCGCCATCTTCGGTGAGAAGGCTCGCGAGGTTCGCGATACATCGCTTAAGGTCCCGCACGGTGAACGCGGAACTGTCATCGGTGTGCGTGAATTCAAGCGCGATGAGGATGAACTGCCCCCCGGTGTTAACCACCTGGTGCGCGTTTACATCGCTCAGCGCCGCAAGATCACCACGGGTGACAAGCTCGCTGGCCGCCACGGAAATAAGGGTGTTATTGCCCAGATTCTTCCCGTGGAGGACATGCCCTTCCTTGAAGACGGCACCCCCGTTGACATCGTGCTCAACCCGCTGGGTGTTCCCAGCCGGATGAACGTTGGGCAGGTTCTCGAAACCCACCTGGGTTGGGTAGCCAATCAGGGTTGGGAAGTCGCAGATGCCAAGGCAGACTGGGCGGAGAACATTCCGGAATTCGCGCTGAAGGGTGAGCCGGGAACTCCGGTGGCAACCCCCGTCTTTGACGGTGTGAGCGAAGCCGAACTGACCGGTCTTCTCGAGTCCGCCCGCCCCAACCGGGACGATGTGCGACTCGTGGGAACCGACGGCAAGGCCCGCCTCTACGACGGCCGCTCCGGCGAACCGTTCCCGGAAGATGTCGCAATCGGCTACATGTACATCTTGAAGCTCCACCACTTGGTGGACGACAAGATCCACGCCCGCTCGACTGGTCCGTACTCCATGATCACGCAGCAGCCGCTGGGTGGTAAGGCACAGTTCGGTGGTCAGCGCTTCGGTGAGATGGAAGTCTGGGCCCTTGAGGCCTACGGCGCGGCGTACGCACTGCAGGAACTCTTGACGATCAAGTCCGACGATATTCCGGGCCGCGTCAAGGTTTATGAAGCGATCGTTAAGGGCGAGAACATTCCCGAGCCGGGAATTCCCGAGTCCTTCAAGGTCCTCATTAAGGAAATGCAGTCGCTGTGCCTCAACATCGAGGTGTTGTCTTCGGACGGCGTGGAAATTGAACTCCGCGATAACGATGAAGACGTGTTCCGGGCTGCGGAAGAGCTCGGCATCGACCTGTCACGGCACGAGCCGTCCAGCGTCGAAGAGGTCTAATTCTTTCGCTGGCTGCTGAGTTCCTCTACGGCTCAGCAGCCAGCGAGACTCAAACCTTCACTCCAGGTGTCGCACCGAAGGAAGTAGGAAAACCTTGCTCGACGTCAACTTTTTCGACGAGCTACGTATCGGCCTTGCAACGGTCGATGATGTACGTGAATGGTCTTATGGCGAAGTTAAGAAGCCTGAGACCATCAACTACCGCACCCTCAAGCCGGAGAAGGACGGTCTTTTCTGTGAAAAGATCTTCGGTCCTACCCGGGACTGGGAGTGCTACTGCGGTAAGTACAAGCGCGTGCGCTTCAAAGGCATCGTCTGTGAACGATGCGGCGTTGAAGTAACCCGCTCCAAGGTACGCCGCGAGCGCATGGGCCACATTGAACTGGCCGCGCCCGTTACCCATATTTGGTACTTCAAGGGTGTTCCCTCGCGTTTGGGCTACTTGCTCGATCTGGCGCCCAAGGACCTCGAAAAGATCATTTACTTCGCCGCCTACATGATCACTGAGGTGGACGAAGAAGGCCGGCACGAAGACCTGCCACGCCTGCAAAACGAGATCGATCTCGAATTGCAAGAGATTGCCAAGCAGCGGGACGTCGACGTGGAAGCCCGCGCCAAGCGCCTTGAAGATGACATCGCGGCTCTGGAGGCCGAGGGCGCGAAGGCTGATGCCCGCCGTAAGGTGCGCGACTCAGCCGAGCGTGAAATGGCGCAGATCCGCAAGCGTGCCGACGCGAAACTCGATCGCGTTGAGCAGGTTTGGGATCGCTTCAAGAACCTCGCAGTAGGTGACCTTGAGGGCGACGAAATGCTCTACCGCGAGCTCGTCGACCGCTACGGCATCTACTTCAAGGGCTCGATGGGTGCCCAGGCGATCAAGAATCGACTGGAAACCTTCGACCTTGAGGCCGAAGCTGAGATCCTGCGCGAGACGATCGCGACGACCAAGGGGCAGCGCAAGACGCGTGCTCTGAAGCGTCTGAAGGTCGTCAACGCGTTCTTGACCACCAAGAACTCGCCGCTGGGCATGGTGCTGGACGCAGTTCCGGTTATTCCGCCGGACCTGCGCCCCATGGTTCAGCTCGATGGTGGCCGTTTTGCCACCTCGGACTTGAACGACCTGTACCGCCGCGTCATCAACCGCAATAACCGTCTCAAGCGCCTCATGGATTTGGGTGCGCCGGAGATTATTGTCAACAACGAAAAGCGCATGCTGCAGGAATCTGTGGACGCGCTGTTCGATAACGGCCGTCGTGGTCGTGCGGTGACCGGCCCCGGCAACCGCCCCCTGAAGTCCATTTCGGACATGCTGAAGGGTAAGCAGGGTCGTTTCCGTCAGAACCTGCTCGGTAAGCGTGTTGACTACTCGGGTCGTTCGGTAATTGTTGTTGGTCCGCAGCTAAAGCTGCACCAGTGTGGTCTGCCGAAGGAAATGGCCGTCGAGCTGTTTAAGCCCTTCGTCATGAAGCGCCTGGTTGACCTCAACCACGCTCAGAACATCAAGAGCGCCAAGCGCATGGTCGAGCGCTCCAACCCGGTTGTTTGGGACGTCCTCGAAGAAGTCATTACCGAACACCCGGTGCTGCTCAACCGTGCACCAACCCTGCACCGCCTGGGTATCCAGGCCTTCGAGCCGCAGCTCGTTGAGGGTAAAGCAATTCACCTGCACCCGCTCGTTTGTGCTGCGTTCAACGCGGACTTCGACGGTGACCAGATGGCAGTCCACCTGCCGCTGAGCGCCGAGGCGCAGGCTGAAGCTCGTATTTTGATGCTCTCGAGCAACAACATTTTGAAGCCCTCCGATGGTCGTCCCGTGACCATGCCCTCGCAGGACATGGTTATCGGTATCTACCACCTCACCAATGAGATTGAAGGTGCTGAAGGTGAAGGCCGGGCCTTCTCGTCGCCGTCCGAAGCCATCATGGCTCGCGACCGCGGGGAGCTCGACCTGAACGCCAAGATCAAGCTCAAGCTCGATGACTACGTCGTGCCGTTGGGCGAGGAAGCTCCTGCGGGCTGGACCGAGGGCGAAACGCTCCTGGTCGAGACCACGCTGGGTCGCTACCTGTTCAACGAGACGCTGCCCGTCGACTACGGCTTCGTTAACAAGACCGTTGACCGCCGCGAATTGTCGGTCATCGTCAACGATCTGGCCGACCGCTACCCGAAGGTAATGGTGGCCGCGAGCCTCGACGCCTTGAAGGAAGCCGGCTTCTACTGGGCAACTCGCTCGGGTGTTTCGATCGCAATTTCTGACGTTATTGCGCCGGAACAGAAGGCCGCGATCCTCGAAGGCTACGAAGACCGCGCCTCGAAGGTGCAGGCACAGTTCGATAATGGTCTGATTACGGACGACGAGCGTCGCCAAGATCTGATCGAGATTTGGACAGCTGCAACTAACGAGGTGGACGAGGCCATGCAGGCCGCGTTCCCGACCGATAACTCCATTTACCGCATGGTTACTTCAGGTGGCCGCGGTAACTGGATGCAGGTCCGTCAGATGGGCGGTATGCGTGGTTTGGTGGCGAACCCGAACGGTGAAATTATTCCCCGTCCGATTAAGTCCAACTACCGCGAAGGCCTGTCGGTTGTCGAGTACTTCATCTCGACGCACGGTGCCCGTAAGGGTCTGGCTGACACGGCGCTGCGTACCGCAGACTCCGGTTACCTGACTCGTCGTTTGGTCGACGTTTCGCAGGACGTCATCGTGCGCGAAGAGGACTGCGGCACGACCCGCGGTCTGGTGTTGCCGGTGGCGGAAAAGGGTGCCGATGGTGTTGTGCGCAAGCTCGACAGCGTTGACACTTCAATCCGCTCGCGCATCATCGCGCAGGACGTTGAGGTAGACGGCGAAGTTCTCATCGCTGCCGGAACTGAAATCGGCGACGTGGTTATCCGCCAGCTGGTGGAATCCGAGCAGACTGACGTGCGCGTGCGTTCGGTACTGACCTGTGAATCAAAGGTCGGAACCTGTGCGCTGTGCTACGGCCAGTCGCTCGCGACCGGCAAGCTCGTCGACATCGGTGAAGCGGTCGGTATTATCGCCGCGCAGTCGATCGGTGAGCCCGGAACGCAGTTGACGATGCGTACGTTCCACACCGGTGGTGTCGCCACCAGTGAGGACATCACGCAGGGTCTGCCGCGTGTTCAGGAACTCTTCGAAGCTCGCACACCCAAGGGCGACGCCCCCATCACTGAGATGGCTGGTCGGGTCGCAATTGAGGACGACGAGCGGGGCCGCCGCGTTGTCGTCACCCCCGATGATGGTTCAGAAGAGATCGCTTACCCGGTCTCCCGCCGCTCCCGGTTGATCGTTGAAGACGGTCAGCACGTCGAGGTCGGTGAGCAGCTCGTGCAGGGTTCTGTGGATCCGAAGCAGGTGCTGCGTATTCTGGGCCCGCGTGCCGCACAGAAGTATCTGGTGGATGAGGTCCAGGAGGTTTACGCCTCACAGGGTGTTGACATCCACGACAAGCACATTGAAGTCATTGTGCGCCAGATGCTGCGTCGCATCACGATCATCGATTCGGGTACGTCCACGCTGCTGCCGGGTGAACTGGTGGAACGCTCGTACTTCGAGACGGAGAACCGCCGCATCGTGTCCGAAGGTGGCCAGCCCGCGGCTGGACGCCCGGAACTGATGGGTATCACGAAGGCCTCGCTGGCAACCGATTCTTGGTTGTCCGCCGCGTCCTTCCAAGAGACCACGCGCGTTCTGACTGAAGCCGCTATGACTGGCCGCAGCGACCCCTTGCTCGGCCTTAAAGAGAACGTCATTCTCGGTAAGCTCATCCCGGCCGGTACGGGCCTTACCCGGTACCGCAATGTGCGGGTTGAGCCCACGGAAGAAGCGAAGGCGCAGATGTACCCCGCTGGGATGTACGGAAGCGTTGACTTCGACTACTTCGGTGGCTCGGAAAGCGTGCCGCTGGAAGAGTACGATCTGGGCGAATACCAGTAATCGCTAAGTGCCGATGAAGTCGGCGACTTAAACGTCAAAAGGGGCCTGCCACTGCGGCAGGCCCCTTTTGCTTATGTATACCGAGCCAAAATTTGGGGGTTATAGGGTCACAGGGCTATAGGCCAAAATTGGGCCCAAAACTGGGTCCAATGCACGGGATTTGGGCACCTGGGCCCTGTTTCCTGAACTTCGATGCAGCGATCATGGAAAACATGGATTATCGAGGGGACCCTCCGCCCATAATGCGAAACGCGCTGCGTAATGACCGCGGTGCGGGTTCTTTAGAATACTTGGGGATCATCATCGTTGCGCTCGTAACGGTGGGCGCCATCATTGCTGCAGTTGGAAAATTTGATCTCGGAGAAAAGATCGCCTGCCAGGTTCAGCAGCTCGGCACAGCGCAAGCCAGCTGCGCTGGAGGCGGCAGTTCCGATGCCCCGACACAGGCTGACAGAGCGCCGCGGGGTCAGCAGCCGGCAGGAGTCGCTAACCCTGGGGAGGGGAATGATCAAAAGGGAGAGACTCACAGCTCGAGCGGCGGGGCGCAATATTACCGGGGAGCGACCAACCGGGGACAGGACGTAGACACAGCCAATGTGGAGCACGCCGCCGACGCGGTGCGCGATAAGACGCGTTCCGGTTTTTGGTTTATCAACAAGACGGATCACAGCGCAATAAAAAGCGCTCTCAGTACCTTAAACGGAACTGAAATCGACGCTGTTTTCGCGGAGCTATCAGATGAAGAGATCCGCCAGTGGGTATCCGAGATCGATGGCGGTTGGGGCAGGGGCCCAAGCGAAGCGGAGCGCGCCGAAATCTGGGACTTAATCGAGAAAAAGGCGTCCCGAGAAACCCTTGAACGTTTGCGAGACTTGACCGGTCGGTTTGAAGTCCCTGTTGGGACCTGGGAGGGACAGTCAGCGGACATTCGGGATGCTGGAACTTCTGAAATCGACCACAAATTATTCATCGACGGGGTATCGATTGACCATGTCTATCAGGGCGCGCTTGGAGACTGTTGGGCACTAGCGTCAATGATGGGCTTTGCCGATGCTGATCCGCAGCTTATCGAGGACGCAATAACTCTGAATGAAAACGGCACATATACCGTGCGGCTCTATAAGGATGGGGAGCCTGTCTATTACACGGTCACCCCGGATTTTGTCGTAGACGAAAATGGCAAACCCCAATTTGCCCAGCCGGCATATGTGAAGGATCCGGACGGCGTGAGTTTTCACTCGGAAGCTTGGCCCCTGATTATGGAAAAGGCTTTGGCAGAGCATTTCGGGGATGAGTACGCAGATATTCATGGCGGCTGGCCCTATGACGCGATGGAAGCGCTGACCGGTACGAAGAGCGAAAAATACAAGGAAGCTCCCAGCATTCAGGAACTGGAAAGGCTGCACGAATCCGGTGCAGTAATATCTCCCGCCACGGTTTTTGACGATAAGGACGAAACATCTTCATACGGCGATCCCTATGAGGGCGGATTAATTCAGGCGCACGCGTACGTGGTTACGGGCGTCGACGCCGAAGCCGATTTAATAACACTGGAAAACCCGTGGGGGACACACCTGCCCACAATTGAAATGTCATACAGTGAGTTTTCGGAATCCTTCAGCCGCTACGACGTGAACGAGGGCCAAAAATGATGGCAGCAAAACTTCGAGTGCCAGCTGTGGCTGCGTTTTGCGCACTGCTCTTCTCCGCGTGTTCTGGTGGGACCGAGGCAATTGAACCCAGTGACGAAGGGCAAGGCAACGTGTCACAGGACAACGGTAAAACTATTGAAATAGCTGAGAACTCTGCGGCAAATGTCGAGGATATTAGGGTCCGAGTTTATAATTTCCGGGAAGACTCGATTTCGATCGGGGCAGAGCAGACAGACCCCGAGGATCCTACCCAGATCGTGACGGATACCGCTACGATCGCAGCCCACGAAACTGCGGAATTATTCGATGTGAAGCTGACCTTGGTCGAGGTGCGATCAGCCAAGGGGGAGGAAGTTCCGGGCGGCCGGGGGTCCGTTGCAGTTCTCGAGATCGAGGACTGATCAGGGATGTGATCCAGATCCCACCAACTCGACTTTGACCTCATTACCGAGAAGGGGTAGTGTAGGTCACTGCGCCTGCCATGGCAGGCTCTTGCGTGTGCGGAATGAAAATCCGAGTTGGTGGCAAGCATCAGCAGGTGAGTTCCGACCAAAGGGAAGTTAACCTCGCAGCGCGCGCTGCGCCGTCCTTAATGAATATTAGGATGGTTCGTGCCGCGCCAATGCAGGCGACACGCCCGGGCGCGGGGGTCGGATTGGCGGCCTAGTAACTCGAACCCGGGTTACCGAGCTGACAACAGTTAGTTCACATAAGTTTTGTTAAGACGAGCAGACACGGAGACGTAGTGCCCACCATTCAGCAGCTGGTCCGCAAGGGCCGCCAGGCGAAGCGGGGAGCAAGCAAAGCCCCGGCGCTTAAGGGAAGTCCTCAGCGCCGCGGTGTGTGCACCCGCGTCTACACGACTACCCCCAAGAAGCCGAACTCTGCCCTGCGCAAGGTTGCCCGTGTGCGCCTGTCCAGTGGCATTGAGGTTTCCGCTTACATCCCAGGCGTTGGCCACAACTTGCAAGAGCACTCCATCGTGCTCGTCCGGGGCGGTCGTGTTCGTGACCTGCCCGGTGTTCGCTACAAGGTTGTGCGTGGCGCTCTCGACACCCAGGGCGTTCGCGACCGCAAGCAGGCTCGTAGCCGCTACGGCGCGAAGAAGGAGAAGAAGTAATGCCACGCAAGGGCCCCGCTCCGAAGCGTCAGTTAGTCGTTGACCCCGTATACGACTCTCCCATCGTCACCCAGCTCGTAAACAAGGTTCTCGTTGACGGCAAGAAGTCCGTCGCCGAAGGCATTGTTTACGGCGCGCTTGAGGGTGTGCGTGAGAAGAGCGGAAACGATCCGGTCGCGACACTGAAGAAGGCACTAGACCAGGTGCGACCGAGCCTTGAGGTTCGCTCCCGCCGCGTCGGTGGTGCCACCTACCAGGTGCCGATCGAGGTTCGCCCCGGTCGCGCAACCACGCTAGCTTTGCGCTGGCTCGTTGATTTCTCCCGCGCACGTCGCGAGAAGTCGATGACCGAGCGTCTCATGAACGAAATCCTCGACGCCTCCAACGGCCTTGGTGCCGCAGTACGGCGCCGCGAGGACATGCACAAGATGGCTGAGTCGAACCGGGCGTTCGCGCACTACCGCTGGTAACCCCAGTAGTAATTGCGAAACGTACCGCCGAGAGAAGAGGCAACCTAAGTGGCACTCGATGTGCTGACAGACCTGAAAAAGGTCCGCAACATTGGCATCATGGCTCACATCGATGCCGGCAAGACGACGACCTCGGAACGGATCCTGTACTACACGGGAATCAACTACAAGGTCGGAGAGACGCACGACGGTGCGTCCACGATGGACTGGATGGCGCAGGAGCAAGAGCGCGGAATTACGATTACTTCCGCCGCTACTACTTGCTACTGGCATGACACCCAGATCAACATCATCGACACCCCCGGGCACGTTGACTTCACGGTCGAGGTAGAGCGCTCACTGCGCGTCCTTGACGGTGCAGTTGCGGTGTTCGACGGTAAAGAAGGTGTCGAGCCCCAGTCTGAAACGGTTTGGCGGCAGGCGGATAAGTACAACGTTCCGCGCATCTGCTTCGTCAACAAGATGGACAAGATCGGTGCAGACTTCTTCTACACCGTTAGCACCATCGTTGACCGCCTCAAGGCCACTCCTCTCGTAATTCAGATTCCGATCGGCGCCGAGGCCGAATTCGACGGGGTCGTAGACCTCATCGAAATGAAGGCATACACCTGGCGCGGCGAAACCGAAATTGGTGCGGAGACCACGGTCGAAGAAGTTCCTGCAGATCTGCAGGAAACGGCCGAAGAGTACCGCGCCAAGCTAATCGAAGCCGTTGCTGAAGCCGATGAGGAACTCCTGGAGAAGTACCTCGAGGGCGAAGAGCTCACCATCGATGAGATCAAGGCGGGCATCCGCAAGTTGACCATCGCCGGTGACGCATACCCCGTCCTGTGTGGTTCGGCCTTTAAGAACAAGGGTGTCCAGCCGATGCTGGATGCGGTCATCGACTACCTGCCCTCGCCGCTGGATGTTCCGGCTGTTGAAGGTACCCCGGTAGACGATGAGGAAACCGTAATCACCCGCAACGCGTCCGAAGATGAGCCCTTCTCGGCCCTCGCCTTCAAGGTCGCAGTGCACCCGTTCTTCGGTAAGTTGACCTACGTCCGCGTTTACTCGGGCAAGCTCGCAAGTGGTTCACAGGTTATGAACACCACCAAGGGCAAGCGCGAACGCATCGGGAAGCTCTTCCAGATGCACGCTGATAAGGAAAACCCCGTCGACGAGATCCACGCGGGCCACATCTACGCGGTTATCGGCCTGAAGGACACCACGACCGGCGACACCCTGTCGGACATGAACAACCAGGTAATCCTGGAATCCATGACCTTCCCGGAACCGGTCATCTCGGTTGCGATTGAGCCGAAGACCAAGTCTGACCAGGAGAAGCTCTCCACCGCTATTCAGAAGTTGGCGGAAGAAGACCCCACGTTCACCGTCCACCAGGACGAAGAAACGGGCGACACCGTTATCGGCGGTATGGGCGAGCTGCACTTGGACGTTCTCGTTGACCGCATGCGTCGCGAGTTCAAGGTTGACGCCAACGTTGGTAAGCCGCAGGTTGCTTACCGCGAGACGATCCGTCGTCCAGTTATTGGTCTTGACTACACCCACAAGAAGCAGACCGGTGGTTCGGGTCAGTTCGCGAAGGTCATTATGAACTTCGAACCGATGGACCCGGAAGGCGATGAACTCTACGAGTTTGAGAACAAGGTCACTGGTGGCCGCGTTCCTCGCGAGTACATCCCCTCGGTCGATCAGGGTGTGCAGGAAGCCATGCAGCTCGGTGTTATCGCCGGGTACCCGCTGGTTGGTATCAAGGCGACGCTGACTGATGGCGCCTACCACGATGTCGACTCTTCGGAAATGGCATTTAAAATTGCGGGTTCAATGATTCTGAAGGAAGCCGTTCGCAAGGCGAACCCGGTCCTTCTGGAACCCGTTATGGCAGTCGAAGTTCGCACGCCTGAGGAATACATGGGCGATGTGATCGGCGACCTAAACTCCCGCCGTGGCCAAATTCAGGCCATGGAGGACTCGAGCGGCATTAAGGTAGTTCGTGCCTCCGTGCCGCTTTCGGAAATGTTCGGGTACGTCGGTGACCTGCGGTCTAAGACCCAGGGCCGAGCGGTATACTCGATGATTTTCGACAGCTATGCAGAGGTCCCTCGCGCAGTCGCGGAGGAGATCATTGCGAAGATCCGGGGCGAGTGAGTCACCGGTTCGTAAGCAGTACCCCTGTAGTAATAAGTACATACCACCCGCCCCGCAGAGGCTTCGCTAAGGTAGCGTCTGCAAAGTTACGGCACCAGAACTCTCAGTCCTGAGGAGGACCCGCAGTGGCCAAGGCCAAGTTTGAGCGGACTAAG
>Ga0209487_1001337_pt1 | contig 20978 bp, 18 predicted proteins | sample Poulit2012_FD_187524 | JGI IMG/M metagenome (GOLD analysis project Ga0209487, IMG submission 187524) | Agricultural soil microbial communities from Georgia to study Nitrogen management - Poultry litter 2012 (SPAdes) (version 2) | ecosystem: Environmental > Terrestrial > Soil > Agricultural land...
CTGAATTCCGTATTGAACACGACACGATGGGCGAAGTACGCGTACCCGCGTCCGCCCTATATCGCGCCCAAACCCAGCGCGCGGTAGAGAACTTTCCGATCAGTGGAACCCCGCTGGAATCGGGACACATTCGGGCCCTGGCCCAGGTTAAGCGCGCAGCTGCCCTGGCCAACGCCGAATTGGGTGTAATCGACGAAGACGTCGCCAACGCGATCGTGCACGCAGCTGATGAGGTCATCGCTGGCAAACACGATGCGCACTTCCCGATTGATGTTTTCCAAACCGGTTCGGGCACCTCATCGAATATGAACACCAATGAGGTCCTGGCGACGCTGGCGAGCAAAGAGCTGGGCAGCGATGTCCACCCTAATGACCACGTCAACGCCTCCCAGTCCTCCAATGACGTCTTTCCTACCTCGGTGCACGTCGCCGCGACTGAGGCCCTCATCGAGGACCTCAAACCCGCTCTGGACCATCTCGCCACCGCGCTCGAAACCAAGGCGAAGGACTTCTCCGAAGTGGTGAAGTCGGGCCGCACCCACCTGATGGATGCCACGCCCGTCACCCTGGGCCAAGAATTCTCAGGCTATGCGGCTGCAATCCGCTATGGCATTGAACGCGTCGACGCGGCGCTGCCCCGCACCGCGGAGGTGCCCCAAGGCGGAACCGCCGTCGGTACCGGCATCAACACACCGCTGGGCTTCCCCGAGAAGGTCATCGCCCACCTCGTGGAGTCCACCGGCCTTCCTCTGACTCAGGCTCGCAACCATTTCGAGGCCCAGTCGGCACGCGATGGTCTCGTCGAATTATCCGGCGCACTGCGCACCATCGCGGTGAGTTTGACCAAGATCGCCAATGACATTCGCTGGATGGGATCCGGCCCCAATACCGGTCTGGGCGAACTACACCTGCCCGATTTGCAGCCCGGATCTTCGATCATGCCGGGCAAGGTAAATCCGGTAATTCCGGAGGCCGTCCTAATGGTGTGTTCCCAAATTATTGGCAATGACGCGACCGTGGCCTGGGCCGGCGCGAGCGGGAACTTCGAACTTAACGTGCAGATTCCCGTAATCGCGCGCAATGTTTTGGAATCAATTCGCCTGCTCGCCAACTCCTCGCGCGTATTTGCCGATAAGACCATTGACGGGCTGATCGCCGATGTCGAGCGCAACCGCGCGTTCGCGGAGTCATCGCCCTCGATTGTCACCCCTTTGAACCGCATCATCGGCTATGAAACGGCCGCGAAGGTCGCCAAACACTCCGTCGAGCATGGCGTGACGATTCGCGAATCCATTTCGGCGCTGGGTCTGGTCGAAGCCGGCGTCATTACGCAGGAACAGATTGATGAAGCCCTCGACGTCATGGCAATGACGACGCCCGGCAACTGATGCCCCGGCTGCTTCTTGCTTCTGCTTCTCCGGCCCGTCTCGCAATTTTGCGACGGGCCGGAGTTGAGCCACTCGTCCGCACCTCGGGTGTCGATGAAGAGGCAGAATTAGGGACGGCGACCCAACAGCATGGCGAGCTCGCGCCGGATCAGGCGGCGCTCATTTTGGCGCGGGCGAAGGCCGAGGCAGTTGCAACGCAGCGACGCGCCGAAGCGCAGCAGAACGCCGAAGCAGATGACCTTGCAGTCGATGACGCGGTCATTATTTTGGGGTGCGATTCCGTGCTGGAGTTCGACGGCCACGCGTGGGGAAAACCCGGCACGATAGAAAAAGCGCGCGAACGCTGGCTGCAAATGTCCGGGCGCCGCGCGGTTTTGCACACCGGCCACTGGCTCATTGATGAAAACGGGGACCGGATGGTGGGGGCCACCGCCTCGACCGAGGTGGAATTCGCATCCGTAAGTGCCGCCGAGATCGACGCCTACGTTTCCACGCAGGAGCCGCTCCATGTGGCCGGGGGTTTCACGATTGATGGGTTGGGCGGCTGGTTCATCGAACGCATCAGCGGCGACCATCACGCGGTAGTGGGATTGAGCTTGCCGCTCGTGCGCAAATTGCTGGCTGATATCGATGTCGCCGTGGCTGACTTGTGGCGTTGAAAAAGTACGCTAAGTTGTTGCCTCTCCACTAAACAGTTCACCTACGGTCCCGTAGGTTGAAAATTCTTTGTAGGAACCCTCTAAATTGCATGATCGGTCCTTGCCGAGAATGCCAGACTTGGGGACCGCCTACCGTGTGCTGTGTCCGCGGGCGCTAATTTTGCGTTAGCGTGGCCGGTCGAACCGTAAAAAAGGAGCGTGGTGTGGCAGCTTCCCCGCTGACCAAAGTGCTGATCGCCAATCGCGGCGAGATCGCTGTCCGAATTATTCGAGCCTGTCAGGATGCAGAAATCGCTTCCGTCGCCGTTTATGCCGAGCCGGACCGCGATGCGCTGCACGCTCGGCTTGCCGATGAGGCGTTTGCCCTGGGCGGAGCTACCGCAACCGAAACCTACCTCGACATCGACAAGCTGCTCGATATCGCTAAGCGATCGGGCGCCGACGCCATCCACCCCGGCTACGGCTTCTTGGCGGAATCATCGATCTTTGCCCAGGCCGTTATCGACGCGGGCCTGAACTGGATCGGCCCACCACCGGCGGCGATCGAGGCACTGGGCGATAAAGTCTCCGCGCGTCACATTGCGCAGCGCGCTGGGGCGCCACTCGTCGCCGGGACACCCGGGCCCGTGGCGACCGCGGATGAAGTCTTAGCCTTTGCCGATGAGCACGGCCTGCCGATCGCCATTAAAGCCGCCTTCGGGGGCGGCGGGCGCGGGCTGAAAGTTGCTCGTCACCGCGATGAGGTCGCCGAACTCTTCGACTCCGCTGTCCGCGAGGCCACGGGAGCGTTCGGGCGCGGCGAATGCTTCGTCGAGCGCTACCTGGATTCCCCCCGCCACGTCGAAACCCAGTGCCTGGCCGATGCGCACGGCAACGTGGTCGTGGTCTCGACCCGCGACTGTTCGCTCCAACGCCGCCACCAAAAGCTGGTAGAAGAAGCGCCGGCCCCGTTCCTATCCGATGAACAGAACGAGCAGCTGGTTTCCTCCTCAATCGCCATCATGAAAGAGGCTGGGTATATCGGGGCGGGCACCTGTGAGTTCCTGGTGGGCCTCGACGGCACGATTTCGTTCCTCGAAGTCAACACCCGCCTCCAGGTCGAACACCCCGTCACCGAAGAAATCACCGGCATCGACCTGGTGCGGGAACAGTTCCGCATCGCCGCCGGCGAAGAACTGGGATATGACTCGGTAACCAGCCGCGGCCACTCCTTCGAATTCCGCATCAACGGCGAAAACCCGGCCGCCAACTTCCTGCCCTCCCCCGGGTCGGTTTCCCGCTTCAAGATGCCCTCGGGCCCCGGCGTGCGAGTGGATACCGGTGTTGAAGATGGCGACGTCGTCTCCGGTGCTTTCGACTCCATGTTGGCCAAGTTGATCGTCACCGGCGCGAACCGCGAAGAGGCCCTGCAACGCTCCCGCCGCGCGCTGGCCGAAATGGATATCGCCGGTATTGCCACCGTGGTGCCATTCCACCGGGCCGTGATTCGCGAACCGGCATTCACCGCCGAAAACGGGAGTTTCGACGTCCATACTCGCTGGATTGAAACGGAATTCGCAGACCGCCTGGGCACCCTAACCGCCCAGTTGCCGCCCGCACCCACCGCTGAACCGGTGGAACAAGAAACCGAACGCGTGGTCGTCGAAGTCGGCGGCAAGCGCCTCGAAGTCGTCCTGCCGGCGAGCCTCAACCTCGCGGGGCGGCGCTCCAACGGCGGTGCGGCTCGTCGCCCAGCTCGCCGCACGGCCACCAGCCGGGCAGGTGCCAGCGCCAACAGCGGCAATGCATTGGAATCCCCGATGCAGGGCACGATCGTCAAGATCGCCGTCGCCGCTGGGGCAAAGGTCGCGGCCGGTGATCTAGTTGTCGTGCTGGAAGCAATGAAGATGGAACAACCCCTCTTAGCGCACCGGGACGGTGTTGTGGGCGAAATAACCGCCGAGGTAGGGGCTACGGTGAGTGCAGGAACGGTTATTTGTCAGATCACTGACGAGGAGTAGCTCGGCATAACATGTCTCCACGCTCTTGGTTAGCGCCCACGCTGTTGACCGTGATGACCCTTGCGGTTATCGACTCCATGCGGTTTTCGGGTCCGCTCATTGATGCGGCGTTCGAGCAAAGCACCGGGCTAGCCGCGAGCGTCGCGCTGATCACCTATGCCGGTGTCGCGATTCCCGTGGCAATTTTGGCGTTGACGGCACTCAAGGGCCGGCTGCTGCGGGCAACGGGAATTTCAGTAATTCTCTACGTAATTGCCCGCGCCGCCATGCAACTTTTCGCGGATTCGCTCTATCCAGCGGCCCTAGCGGTCACCACTATCGCGCTGGCCTCGTGGGTGTTGTGTGTAGCGACCGTGCGATACGCATTTTCAACCCGGAAGACCGTCTCGGCGCTCCTGGGTGGCATCGCGCTGAGCGTTACCAGCCAGTTATTGCTCGGCACCTGGGACCTGGCCTGGCGCACCGATTTGCTCGCGCTGATCCTGATCACATTCGGGCTCATGGGCCTGTTCTTGCTGGGAAGTTTCGCGATCACGAAACAGGCAGCGGGACCCGACACCACGCCCTCGCGCGTCCGCGTGAGTCAACTGTGGCCCCTCGGCCCGTGGTTGGCCCTCGTCCTAATGGTCTTCGCTAATCCGGCGTTCTTGGCGTCCCAGTCCGGCTATGCGCTGGGGTGGTCCGGCGCGTTCCTGATCGGCGCCGCCGCCGTCGGGGTCTCACTGCTCAGCCCGGAGGAAACCGCCGCCGCCCCGGTTGTGGCTCCCGTTCAAAGTGGGTGGCAACGCACGATCGCAGCGCTCGTCGGCTTCGTGGGAGGGGCCACGGCAGCATTCATTTTGGACGGCGTAGCTAGCTTTATCGCGGTTATCGTCGCCTTGCTCTCATCTATTCCGCTCCTGTTGGACGTATTGGCTTCCCGGGAACGGATGCGTCGAGGTGTCCCAGTGGATTTAGAGGAGGAAATTCCGGCGCCGGGCATCGGGGTTTTAACCGCTGCGGGGCTGCTAATTGGCCTATTTACGGTCCTGCCCGTGCTGTTGTTCCAACTCGACTACGACATCCCACTTCCCGTACCCAACTACTTCGTGATCACGGCGGCGACGGCGGCCGTGGGATTGGCCGCACTGTGGGCCGTTTGGCGCCGGCCTCAGAGAAGTTCCGCACATGCGGAAGATGACTTAGCAGCAGAAAAATCGAGCAGCTCAGGCGTGGTCACGCCCGTGTCGTTCGAAAAGTTGGGCGGTGGGGCGCTGCTGTTGGTGGCGCTGCTGGCCGGTCTGATGGCGCCCGCAGTCCCCAGCAATCCGGCCGGCTCCGCTGCGGCCGCGGAAAGCGATGACGCCCAAATGCGCGTGCTGTCATGGAACCTGCACTACGGGGTGAGCGATCAGCCGCGGGTGGCGCTCGATGAGATTTTGGAAACCGTTTCGGCGCACAGCCCCGATGTGGTGCTGCTGCAAGAAGTTTCGCGCGGCTGGATCCTCGGTGGGGGCGCCGACATGCTCACCTGGCTTGCCTCCGGGCTGGACATGACCGCCGCGTGGTCCCCGGCAGCCGATGGCCAGTTTGGGAACGTGGTGCTGTCGAAGTGGCCCATTTCTGACATTCAGGCGCAACGACTTCCCTATGGGGCCGGGCCGCAAAAACGGTCTTTCGTCTCTGCAACGGTGGCTCACCCGCTTGTGGATGTGCGCGTCACCTCGACCCACTTACAGCACCGCAGCGGCAACGCCGATACCCGCTTAGAACAGGTCAGTGCGCTCCTCACAGCTGTTGACGCGCAAGACAACGGGGCCGTCGCGGTACTCGCCGGTGACTTCAACGCGGAGCCGGAGTCATTAGAAATTCAAACCCTGACCGATGCGGGATGGCTATCAACCATTGACGCGGCGGGCAACGCAGCGCAAAATACGCATCCTTCGGATAATCCGGTGGTGCGCATCGACTGGATGTTCTCCGGGACCGGACTAGCCGTTGAAGACTCCCAGGTGCTCGCAGGTTTCACCGCGAGTGACCACCTGCCGGTCGTAACCGACTTTACGGTCGCAAACCCCTAATCGGTCTTTTCCATCACGGGGTGCAGCAGCCGCGCAGTTTCGGCAATTGAGCCCGATAAAGATGGGTAGACGCTGAAAGCGTGCGCGACGTCGTCCACAGTTAAACCGTGTTCGACCGCGAGGGCGACGGAGAAGATCAACTCTGATGCGCGCGGGGCCACGATCACCCCGCCGAGCACGGTGCCGGACGCGCGCCGGGCAATGAGTTTTACGAAACCGTCGCGAATTCCGAGCATTTTGGCGCGCGCGTTTCCCGCCAAAGGCAACATCACGACCTTGCCGGAAATTTTGCCGCGCTCCAGATCCGCTTCGGTATATCCCACGGTCGCGATTTCGGGGGCCGTGAAAATATTGGCGGTGACATTGCGACGCTCCAGGGGCGCGACGGCGTCCCCCAGCGCGTGCCACATGGCGATGCGTCCCTGCATGGCGGCCACGGACGCGAGTGGTAGGACACCGGTGCAGTCGCCGGCCGCGTAGATTCCTCGCACCGAGGTGCGCGAGACGCGGTCGACATCAATGTGCCCGCCCGCGTTCATCCGCATGCCCAGCTCTTCCAAGCCAAGATTTTGCGTATTGGGAATGGATCCAACTGCCATGAGGCAGTGGGAACCTTCGACAGTGCGACCGTCCTCCAACTTGACGATGACCCGGTCACCATTTCGCGTGACGGAAGCCGCCCGCGAGCGCGATAGAACTTCCATGCCGCGCCGACGGAAAACCTCTTCCAAGACGGCGGCGCCGTCGGGGTCTTCATTGGGCAGAACCTGGTCCCGGGAGGATACGAGCACTACCTCGCCGCCCAAACCGTTATAGGCGCCGGCAAATTCGGCGCCCGTAACGCCCGAGCCGACCACGATTAACCGTTCTGGAAGTTCTTGCAGCGTGTAGAGCTGTTTCCAATTCAAGATGCGTTGCCCATCGGGCTGGGCGCTGGGCAGTTCACGCGGGCTGGCGCCCGTTGCGAGCAAAATAATGTCCGCCGATAGGACATCAGTCTGCTCATTACCGTCGGCGTCGGTGGTCGTTACTTCCACCTCGTCGGAGCGGCGCAACCGCGCCTCGCCGGTGATGACCTGAATGCCTTCCCGTTCGAGGCGGGAGAGAATATCGCGTGATTGGGCATCGGCGAGTTCCATAACTCGGCGGTTGACCACGCCCAGATCGACGCGCAGTTTTGAAACGGCGTCCTCTTCGCCCTCGGTAATGATTCCCAACTCTTCGGCTGATTCCGTGGTGGTGCGTAATTCTGCGGTGGCGATGAGGGTTTTGGATGGCACCACATCGGTCAGCACCGCGGCGCCGCCCACTCCGGAGCGTTCAATTACGGTCACCTCGGCCTCTAGTTGCCGGGCGACGAGGGCGGCTTCGTAACCACCGGGGCCTCCACCGATGATTACAACTTGCGGGGCAGGGCGCGGGGTCTCGGAGTTAGTCACGTGGTCCATTGTGCCGATAATCCTCCCCGCTCGCGCGCACAGCCGATAGTTGCGGGTCCTACTAGTGTGGAGATATGGAAACTCAAGACTTCTCAGCATCGTCTAATCCGCTCGATATTGCACAAGCTGCGGCCGATGTGGTGCGGCAGCGCACGGGCGTGGATCACCATGAAATAGCGCTCGTCTTAGGGTCGGGTTGGTCCGGGGCTGCGGACCTGATCGGTGAAGTGGTCGCGGAAATCCCGGCCGCGGATGTGCCCGGGTTTGTGGCATCACCGGTCGCTGGGCATTCCGGTACTTTGCGCTCGATTCGACTGCGGAACGCTGCAAAGCACGCATTTATTATTGGGGCGCGCACCCACTTATATGAGGGCCTGGGCGTGCGCCAGGTCGTCCACGGGGTGCGGACCGCCGCCGCCCTGGGCGCTAAGACTCTTGTGTTAACCAACGGCTGTGGGGGCCTTAATCCCGATGTTGCTCCGGGCACGCCGGTACTTATTTCCGATCACATCAACCTGACCGCGACCTCCCCGTTGGAGGGGGCGACCTTCGTTGACCTGACGGATTTATATTCGACTCGCTTACGCGAGGTGGCGCGAACTGTGGACGGCACCCTGAGCGAGGGTGTTTATGTGCAATTCCGCGGGCCGCACTATGAGACACCGGCCGAGGTGCAGATGGCGAAGGTGATTGGCGGCGATTTGGTCGGGATGTCCACGGCGCTGGAAGCGATCGCAGCCCGGGAGGCAGGGCTGGAAATTTTGGGATTGTCGTTGGTAACGAACTTGGCTGCCGGTGTCAGCCCGACCCCTTTATCGCATGAAGAGGTGTTGGCAGCGGGCACGGCTGCGGGGCCTCGGATTGCGGATCTGCTCGCTCGCATCGTGGAAAGGCTGTAAATGGATCCCGACGATATTGATCTCAGCGAACTTGAACCTAGGGTCGCGGACTGGATCGACGCTGACCCCGACCTGGAAACCGCGGGTGAATTGCAGGACCTCTTAGCGCGTGCGAACTGTGAAGCCCCCGAAATGGCAACGGGAAACCGGGATGAGGCGCTTCTGGAGCTGCACGACCGGTTCAGCCAGTTTCTGGAATTCGGTACCGCCGGGCTGCGCGGCCCCCTCGGTGGAGGTCCGAATCGCATGAACCGCGCGGTGGTTATCAAAACCGCGGCGGGGTTGGGGGAATTCTTATCCGCGCAACTGCCCCAGTGTGACAACCTGCGGGTCGTCATCGGTTTTGATGCCCGGCACCGCAGTGACGAGTTCGCGCGCGATAGTGCGGCCGTTCTCACAGCGCAGGGGAAGGAAGTGTTCTTATTTTCCGAACCGACGCCCACCCCGGTGTTGGCTTTCGCGGTCCGGCACTTGCGGGCTGAGGCCGGAATCATGGTTACTGCCAGTCATAATCCGCCGCAGGACAACGGTTATAAGGTCTACCTGGGCGGGCGGTTGACCTCCCCGGAGGCCACCGGGGTTCAGATCGTCTCGCCCGCCGATGTCGAAATTGCTAACGCCATCGCTGCGACGAGCCCGGCGCGGACGATCACCCGCGCCGAAGCGGGGTGGGAGGTCCTTGGCCCCGATCTGGCTGAGGAATATCTGGTACGCCTGAAGCGGCTCGATAGGGAGCCGCTGACCGAGCAGGTCGCCGATAATCGCGCCAATTTGCGCATTGTGTACACCCCATTGCATGGAGTGGGTGGGAACCTAGCGCAGGCTGCGCTCACGCAGGCAGGATTTTTAGATTTTCACGTTGTTACACAGCAACAAGACCCCGACCCAGATTTCCCGACCGTGGTGTTCCCCAACCCCGAGGAACCGGGAGCCATGGATTTGGCTCTTAAACTCGCTGCTGAGGTTGCAGCCGATCTCATCATTGCTAATGATCCCGATGCGGATCGGTGCGCAATCGCGGCGCGGGATCCACATTCGGGAGAGTTCCGGATGCTGCACGGCGATGAGGTTGGGGCGCTCCTGGCCGAACAGCGAGCTGCGGCAGCCTCTAACGGGAGTGAAGCCCCGGCTGCGCTGGCCTCTTCGGTAGTTTCTTCCCGACTGATTGAAAAGATCGCTGCGGCACATGGACTGCGCCACGAGGTCACATTAACCGGATTCAAATGGATAGCGCGCGTAAATAACCTCATTTTTGGCTATGAAGAGGCGCTTGGCTACTGCGTCGCGCCGGAAACAGTGCGCGATAAGGACGGCATTTCTGCCGCGGTCTTGCTAGCCGGAATCGCCGCTGACCTGCTCAGCGACGGGCGTTCGCTCTTTAGCGCACTCGATGATTTGGCGCGGAAACATGGGCTGTTTGTCACGGATCAACTTTCGGCCCGGTTTGTGGACCGCGGAGCTATCGACGCCGCGGTAGCGAGGCTGCTTGCTCGCCCTCCGAAGTCGCTTCTCAACTCGGAAGTAATCGAAGCTACCGACCTGGAAACCGGATTCAACGGGCTACCGCCCACCTCGGGCATGTGGCTGCGCACCGCGGATGACACGCGCGTGGTCGTACGTCCTTCTGGGACAGAACCGAAACTTAAGTGCTATCTCGAAGTCGTGACGGCGGTGCCAGCGGATGCGCCAGCAGCCGAACTGGCGCAACTGCGCACCCATGCGGCGCGGCAACTCGGGCAATTGAAAAACGAGCTCGCCGAGAAGCTGGGGTTACGCTAAGAAATTACAATCCCTGCAGCACGCGGGCCGATGCGGATAAGCCCAGGCGGGAAGCGCCAGCGCGCACCATCGCCACAGCGGCCTCCGTCGTGCGGATTCCGCCACTGGCTTTAACACCCAGGTGCGGGCCGACGGTTTCGCGCATGAGCTGGACGGCGGCAACGGAAGCGCCACCGGCGGGGTGGAACCCGGTCGAGGTTTTCACAAAATCTGCTTCAGCATCGCGGGCGGCGGTGCAAACTGACACTATTTCCTGATCGGTGAGCGCTGCCGATTCGATGATCACTTTCAAGATTCCCCCAGCAGCGCGCGGTAGCGCCTCGCGGACGGCAGCAATATCGGCATAAACGTCTTCCCAGCGGCCGTCTTTTACCGCGGACAGGTTGACGACCATGTCTACTTCATCGGCGCCCTGCTCGCGAGCCAGCTCGGCTTCATATGCCTTAATGCGGCGGTCATGCGATCCGGAGGGGAATCCGCACACGGTCGCAACGTGCAGATGCTCGAGTTCCATATCGTCTAGCGGCAACATATTTGGCGATATGCAGATCGCGTAGACACCCAGTTCACGCCCCTCGGCCACCAGTTTCGCGACGTCATCGCGCGTGGCTTCGGGCTTTAACAGGGTGTGATCAATGATGGCGGCCAGGTCATGCCTGGTCATTGTATTCGGATTCATCGAAAGCCTCCTCGCGGAATTGGTCCACCACGTCGGCCTCCGAACCACTGTCACGTTCCAGGGAATCATTTACTGCCGGGACGTCTTCGAAAACCACGTCAGCGTCGTCATCCCATTCGGGGAGTTCACTCGGGTCTAATTCGGGGTCCGGTTCTATTTCATCGGAGGGGTTGACGCGAGCTCCCAACAAGTCCCGATCCCGTAAAGAATCGTTGTTTCCGGCAAACATCGCCATGATTCCTCCTCATCAGAAGTTACGTGCGTGCGTTCATTATCTCCCGTTAGTGCGACCGTGTGCAGCCTGTAGTTTTTGGATCGTCATTCCAGGTGCTCGGCAGAGGCTAGGAGGGCGGCGGTGGCTAAGAATTTTGCCCCGATGGCAATCGCTCGCTCATCGGGATCAAAATCACCCTGATGGAGGTCATAGGTGCGCCCACCGGGGGTGCGGGTACCCAGACGCGCCATCGCGCCATTGGCCTTGGTCAGATACCACGCGAAGTCTTCGCCGCCCAGCGACTGCTCGACCGCCACCTCACCAGCAGCTCCGAGCACCTCGGTCACGGCCCGCTGTTGAATCTGGACCGCATGGCGATCATTAACTACGGGCGGTACCCCACGGTCGTGCCGAATTTCAGCCTGCACGCCAAACGGGGCGATGACGGCGTGTACCGCCTCGTCGAGCATCGCGCCGGCGCGTTCCCACGCATCAATATCGAGACAGCGCAGCGTGCCCACGAGTGATCCTGCGGCGGGAATTACGTTCGGGGCGCTACCCGCATTCACCACGCCCCAAGTCAAGTTCGCTCCCGATCTGGGATCGATGTGTCGCGAGAGGATTCCTGGGACCTGGGTGATGACCGCACCCATGGCAAATACCAAGTCATTAGTCAGATGCGGGCGGGACGTGTGCCCACCGGCGCCACTGAACTTGATCGTGACCTTGTCCGAGGCCGAGGTGATGGGGCCCGCGCGCAGACCGATGGTGCCCACATCGAGGCGTGGTTCGCAGTGCACCGCGAAGATTTGGCCCACACCTTCCAAGCCGCCGGCCGCAATTACGTCGATCGCTCCCCCGGGCTGCTGCTCCTCGGCCGGCTGAAAGATTAGGCGCACCCCGGTTTGCAGACCATCTACTTCAGCGAGTTTCGCGAGGACGCGGCCGGCACCGATTACTGCGGCCGTGTGCACGTCATGCCCACAAGCGTGCGCGACGCCGGGCACGGTAGACCGGTAGGGACCAGAGGTCAGATCCGAAACTGGCAACGCGTCCAGGTCCGCGCGTAAGCCGATGAGCGGCACGCCCGTATCAGCCAGGGAGGGGCCAATATCGCAGGTCAACCCGACACTGTCAGGAAGGATGCGCGGCTTCAAACCAATAGCGCGCAGTTCTGCGGCTACCAGTTGCGTGGTTTCGTACTCTGCCCGGGACAGCTCGGGGTGCGCGTGGATGTGCCGGCGCAGCTCGATCAGTTTCGGTTCCATGCTGGAGACCAGTTTCGAAACGCGCTGCGTGTAAACGTTCATGGTGCGATGCTAGTGATCACAGTACCTCTGCGCTGCCCCCGGCCCGCAGCGCATCGACTATTTCCTTGACCTGTTGCGCTTGTTCGCGGGATGCCACCAAGAGCGCGCCAGGCGTGTCGACGACAACCGCATCGGTAAGCCCTAAAACGACCACCTGCCGCCCCGCAGCGGGCACGACCAGGTTAGCGGCGCCGTCCCTAATTATTGGCTCAGGTGCGTCGGGGAAATCCCCGGTGCGCAGGATTGTGTTTTCCCCCACGGCGGGTATTAAATCCCGTAGCGCGGCCCAGTCCCCAACGTCGTCCCACGCGAATTTGGCGGGCACGACGGCGACTCCCCCACTCGCGGCTACCGGTTCAGCGATGGCGTGGTCGATCGCGATCTTGGTCAGGGAGGGCCACACGCGCTCCAAAACGCTCGCGCGCTGATCGGTATCCCACGCGGCGGCGATTTCGACCAGCCCGGCGTGCAGTTGCGGGTGCAAGCGGGCGAGGTGCTCTAACAGCACCCCGGTGCGGAAGATGAACATGCCCGCATTCCAAAAATAGTGCCCGGATGCGAGGTACTCTGCGGCGGTTTCGGCATCGGGTTTTTCCACAAATTCGGCCACGGCGCGGGCCGCAGGCGTCGCATCTGCAAGGGCATCTCCAGCCCGGATATAGCCAAATGCCGTGGAGGGGTGAGTGGCCCGCATTCCGAGCGTGACAATGTATCCCGCGCGCGCTGTCTCGACCGCGGACCGCACCGCCGCTGCGAATTCTTCTTGATCGCCGATGACATGGTCGGCCGCGAAGGAACCCAAAATGCTGTCTGGACCCACGCGATGTGCCAAGAGCGCCGCCGCCAACCCGATTGCAGCCATCGAATCACGCGGTCCGGGTTCGATCCACAGATTCCTTGGGGCCAGGGCAGGTAATTGATTTTGGACGGCGTCGGCGTGCTTTGATCCCGTCACCACACCGATGCCCTCGGTACCGGTGAGCGGCGCGAGGCGATCCCAGGTCTGCTGCAATAGGGTGCGCCCCGCACCGGTGAGGTCGAGGAGAAACTTGGGATGAGCGGCGCGAGACAGCGGCCACAGCCGGGTGCCCGCACCGCCGGCGGGAATGACCGCGTGGAAATCTGGAATGGAAGCCATGGCAGCGAGCCTACCCAGCGCGGGTTAGGGCGCCGGAATGCGCGCCAGCAGATCATCGGCATCGTTGGGCAGCGGCGGGTTCGCGATCCACGCGGCGGTGTAAAGCATGATGCGCGCCATGATGTTGACCCACAGCAGCAGCGTGATGATTACCGCGAAAGAGGCCATGAGCGGGTCAGATGAACCACCCACGACGGAGGTTCCCAATACCTTCAACACGCCAATCAGTACCGCTCCCCCAGCGGCGCCCAGGAGCAGGTCCCGCTTGACCGGTTGGGCCCCTGCCACGACGCGGATCACCAAAATAATCGTGATTGCGTCCACGACCCACACGACCGCGAAGCCCAAAGCCTTAATAACCATGCGCCCCGCGTCGGTGTCTTCAACTCCGAAGAGCCCCAGGAGCCAGCCGGTTGCAATTCCCACGACCACCGAGGCCGCAGCAGAGGCCAAAACCGCCATACCAAATGTGGCCAAACCCGCGAGGTCCTTCATTTTTCCGGCCACGAAACTCTCTTCAATACGCTCGAGCCCAAACATGGAGCGCACCGAAACGCGTGTCGCATTCACAAACCGCGTGGCCGAAAACGCCAGCACGACAATTGCGATGAGCCCGGCTATCGAGAACACCTGCGTGCGGATGAGCTGTTCCGGCTTGATGACACCCTGCCCGTCGCCCGTGTCGACGATGCCGGGCGCAAAATTATCAATTTCTTCTAAAACTGCCATGCGCAGCGTCTCGTTATCACCGAGTACCGCCATGAAGATCGTCCAGCCAATGGCTAGGCCCGCGAATACGGAGAACAGCGCGGCGTATGCAATTCCGCCGGCTAGGACGGAGCCATCCCCCGTGGAGTAACGCTTGAGCGTGCGGGCAACACGACTGTGTTGGTACCAGGCCAGAACGCGTTTGAACTTTCCAGCCAGAGATTGATCTGGTTGCGGGCGCTTCGGCTTTTTTCTGCTCACATACGGGAGCCTAGCGGCCCAAGTGGAAATCCGCGGTTCGACGCCACACGCCCGCGTCGGTGTAGGTGTAGAGCGTGAATTTGGCTACTTCGAATTCGGCTTCAAACTCGGCCATGGATTTGAAAGCCTCATCGAGGTTGGCGCTGGGTATGTCGTGAGCGATCGTGACATGCGGGTGGTAATTGAAGCGCAGGTCTTGTTTCAAGATGCCGCTGCGTACTCGTCTTTCAAGCTGTTCGCATTCCGCGATACCGGCAGCGATGGCGACAAAGACGACCTCGGAGATGGGGCGGAAGGTGCCCGTACCGCGCAGCAGCATTGTGAAGGGTGCCTGCGCTGCCGCGGCCTCGTTGAGGTGATCGCACACCGCGTCAACGCACGCATCATCGAGCATCGTTGGTGGCAGCAAGGTCACATGTGCGGGAACCTTCTCTGCCTGCGGGTCGCCGACGCGTTGGCGCACCGCGACTAATTCAGAACCGTAAGGCTCTGGAATTTCTATCGCTACACCAATGTGGTGCTGGCGCGGACCGGTCATGAGTTGCTAGTTCCCAATCTCCGTCACGAGTTTGATTGCAGGTAACAGGCCCATCTTGTCGCGGACCCGTTCGATTGTGGCTGCCGCGATTTTTTCTGCCCGCTGCGCTCCCGTCGCCAGCACCTCATCGAGGCGCTCGGGCGAATCCAGCCATTCCTGCGTCTTCTCCCGCAAAGGAGTGAAGAACTCCACGACCACTTCTGCGAGATCAACTTTTAAGTGGCCGTAGCCCTTACCCTCATAGCGAGTTTCAATCTCAGAAATGGGCGTTTCGGTCAGCGCCGAGTAGATCGTAAGAAGGTTAGAAACGCCCGCCTTATTTTCGGGATCGAACCGAATTTCGGTGCCGGTGTCGGTGACGGCAGAGCGAATGCGCTTCGCAATCACTTTCGGGTCATCGAGAAGTTCCAGCAGGCCGTTGGGGTGGGGCGTGGACTTACTCATCTTGGCGCTCGGGTCTTGCAGGTCGAAAATCTTCGCCGTTTCTTTAACAATATGCGGCTTTGGCACCGTCACCGTCTCGCCGTAGCGTGAGTTGAGGCGCTGGGCGAGGTCGCGGCTCAGTTCCAGGTGTTGGCGCTGATCCTCCCCGACGGGAACCAGGTCGGTGTCGTAGAGCAAAATATCGGCGGCCATCAAAACGGGGTAGGTGAAAAGGCCAACATTGGCGCTCTCGGCCCCGGCTTTCCCGGCCTTATCTTTGAACTGCGTCATGCGGCCGGCTTCCCCGAATCCCGTCAGGCAAGACAGCAGCCACTGCAGTTCCGCGTGCTGGGGGACATGTGATTGCACGAACAGGATCGACTGCTGGGGGTCGACCCCCGCGGCGAGGAATTGGGCCGCGGTGCGCCGCGTGCGATCGCGCAAAACCTTCGGGTCGGGTCCAACGGTCAATGAGTGCAGATCGGCGACGGCGTAAATCGCATCGTAGTCGTCTTGGAGCGCTACCCACTTGCTCAACGCGCCCAGGTAGTTACCAAGGTGCAGTGAATCAGAGGTTGGTTGCATGGCCGAGAAAATGCGGCCGCGAGTGTTGGCTTCAGCCTGGTTCGTCATGATCGCTTTAAACTCACTTTTAAGGGTTGGTGCGGCTAGAAATCATATTCAACTACAAGCGGGGCGTGATCGGACCAGCGCGTGTCATAGGTCTCCGCGCGGTCGACGACCGCCGTCTTTGCCTTCGCGGCCAGTTGTGCGACCGCGAGCTGATAATCAATGCGCCAACCGGCATCATTATCGAACGCTTTGCCCCGATAGGACCACCACGTATAGGGGCCGGGCACATCGCCAGCCAGGTGGCGTGCCACGTCGACCCACGTGCCGTCACCGAGCCACCTGTCGAAGTAGGCCCGCTCTTCAGGAAGGAACCCGGCGTTCTTGACGTTGCCCTTCCAGTTCTTGATGTCCAACTCGGTGTGCCCGACGTTCAGGTCGCCGGTGATCACGACGTCCTTGCCCGATGCCGCCAGTTCCGCCAAGCGCACGGTCATCTGATCCATGAACCGGTACTTATCGGCCTGCCGGGGTGTATCCACTTCGCCGGAGTGGACGTAAGCAGAAATAACCGTGATCTTTTTTCCGCTTGGCGCGGTGATATCGGCTTCAATCCAGCGCCCGGAGGTGTCGAAGTACGAGTCGCCGCAGCCAATGCAGATATTGTCCATAGGCAGCTTGGTGATGATCGCCACGCCTGCCCGCCCCTTATCGGCGGCTTCGGTGTGCGCGATATGCCAGTCGTCGCTCAGGTACTCCTGGACGATCTCGTCCGGGGCACGCACCTCTTGCAAGGTGATGATGTGCGGGTCACGCGATTCCAGCCAACCGGCCATTCCCCGGCGAAAAGCGGCACGAATTCCATTCACATTAACTGTCGCGATACTCAGCACGCGAACCATCGTGCCAGACTGCCAACTCCAGCGCGGGGTCGGCTCGGTTTTGCCGCTATTTACTGGCTGATTCCACCACGTTTGCCAGCAGCATGGCCCGGGTCATGGGGCCCACACCCCCCGGGTTGGGGGAAATCCAGGCAGCCACCTCGGCTACTGCCGGATCCACGTCACCGCGCAATATTGCCTTGCCCGTTTCGGGGTCTTCGATGCGCGATACACCCACATCGAGCACGATCGCCCCCGGCTTGACGTCTGCGGGTTTCACAAGGCCCGCGACACCTACCGCGGCAATGATCACGTCCGCGGTGCGTAAATGCTTTTGGACGTCGCGAGTTCCGGTGTGTGTCAGCGTCACCGTTGCGTTTATCTCGCGGCGGGTGAGGAGCATTCCGATGCTGCGCCCCACCGTTGTTCCGCGCCCAAGCACGACGACTTCGGCGCCGTTGAGATCAATGTCGTAGCGGTGCAGCAGTTCGATAATTCCGCGGGGCGTGCAGGGCAGCGGTGAAGTGATTGGCTCGTTGACGCGCAAGGCCAGGCGGCCCAGATTCGTGGGATGGAGTCCGTCTGCGTCCTTTTCGGGGTCGATGCGCTCCAATACGGATTGGGTATCGATGCCTTTGGGCAGCGGCAATTGCACGATATAGCCGGTGCAGTTCGGGTCGACGTTGAGGCGATCGATTGCCGCCTCCACGTCTGCCTGCGTGGCAGTGGCCGGAAGGTCTTCCCGAATTGAGGCAATACCAACCTCGGCGCAGTCGCGGTGCTTGCCGCGCACGTAGGCGTGGCTGCCCGGGTCATCCCCCACGAGGATCGTTCCGAGCCCGGGGGTGATGCCGCGCTCTTTGAGCGCGGCCACCTCCGCGGCTAGTTCTTGCTTGATTTGGGCGGCGGTCGCTTTGCCATCCAGTATTTGCGCGCTCACTGCTTGAGGCCCTCATAGAGCGGGAAGGCCTGGGTAAGGGCGTTTACGCGTGCGCGCAGTTCTGCTTCGTCGGCGCCGGTCAATGCTTTGGCAATGATGTCGGCGACTTCCGTGAATTCCGTGGCGCCGAACCCGCGGGTTGCCAGGGCCGGGGTGCCGATCCGCAGGCCAGAGGTGACGCGCGGTGGGCGGGGGTCGAATGGGACAGCGTTGCGGTTGACGGTGATGCCGATGCGGTGCAGCAGGTCTTCGGCCTGTTGCCCGTCTAGTTCCGAGTGGCGCAGGTCCACCAGGACTAGGTGCACGTCGGTGCCACCGGTCAATACGGTCGCACCCGCATTCTTGACGTCATCGGCGGTCAAGCGCTCGGCAAGAATTTGCGCGCCCTCAACGGTGCGGCGCTGGCGGTCAGCGAACTCTTCGCTCGCGGCGGCCTTAAGGGAAACGGCCTTGGCCGCGATGACGTGCATGAGCGGGCCACCCTGCTGGCCGGGGAACACGGCGGAATCGATCTTGCGGGCAAGTTCTGCCTTGCACAGGATCAAGCCGGAGCGAGGGCCACCCAAAGTCTTATGGACGGTCGTGGAAACCACGTCCGCATAGGGCACGGGGCTGGGATGGAGGCCGGTTGCCACGAGGCCTGCGAAGTGCGCCATATCGACCCACAGGTAAGCGCCGACCTCATCGGCTATTTCGCGGAACTTGGCGAAGTCCATTTGGCGGGGGTAAGCCGACCAGCCAGCAACAATCACCTTCGGGCGATGTTCGAGGGCAGCAGAACGCACGGACTCCATGTCGATGCGATGGGTTTCGGGGTCGACGCCGTAGGCGACAACGTCGTAGAGCTTGCCGGAGAAGTTCAGTTTCATGCCGTGCGTCAGGTGACCACCGTGGGCGAGTTCCAAGCCCAGGAGTTTTTCACCGGGTGCCATCAAGGCGTGCAGGACAGAAGCGTTGGCTTGGGCGCCGGAGTGGGGCTGGACGTTGGCGTGCTCGGCTCCGAAGAGAGCTTTGGCGCGGTCAATGGCCAGGTTCTCGGCCACGTCGACGTGCTCGCAGCCACCGTAGTAACGCTTGCCCGGGTAGCCCTCGGCATATTTATTGGTCAGCACCGATCCCTGCGCCTGCAAGACAGAGCGGGGGACAAAGTTTTCGCTGGCGATCATCTCGAGAGTGTCGCGCTGGCGATCTAGTTCGCCTTCAAGGACGGCAGCGATCTCGGGATCGAATTCAGCAAGGGACTGATCTTGGAAGGACTCGGCAGTCATGATGCTCCTGAAAAAGGTAGAGCCGGTTGGTTTCATCGATTTGAAAATTGCGGCGCGCAGCAGCAAAATTCGTTCGGTGCGGGGCCCAGGCGTGCGACCCGTACCAGCTCAGCATGCCGCTCCCTGGTGGTAGCCACCTCAACGCCAGTTGCGACGGGGCGAGTTTACCTGTTCGGTCGCAAAACTTCGAACCCCGCCTGCAACTAGAAGGTTTAAAAAGCTTATTCGCTGGGAACGAGGAGTTTGCGCAGTTGCGCCTTGGTAATGCGATCAGTCGTTTCGTCAAACTGATGCTCGAAGCCATTTTCCATATAGGCGTCGATTGCTCGCGCGTCATCGCGCGGCGTCAATACCCAAACCTCAGAAACGCCATCCGGCAAGAGCGGAGCCGCACCCAACAGCAGCGCAGTTGAAATACCGCGCCCTTGAAGGTCGGGGGCAACGCACAGCCGGCCAATGTCGGCGCGTGATCCATCAACGCGGATGCGAACCGATGCCACGAGGCGCTCGCCAATCCAGGCTCCCACCGGAACAATGGTGTCGTCCTGCAGTTCGGCGCGCAGATCCTCAAATGACTGTGACAGGGCAGGAATCCCTAGATCGCCGGTGGCGATTGCTTCGCCAACAAATGCTGCCCGTTGCAGGGTGAGTAGTTCCCCGGTACTACTAAGGGGAACTAGATCGATCTTTAAGTCCGCGTTGCTCATGGCTCCATCGTCTCAGGTTTTAGGGCTTGATTGCGACAGCAGGGGCGGATTGTGATCAATTTTCAACCCAGTCACTGCTTAAGCGCGCCACCCGCTAGGTATTTCGGCCCAAACAACTAGCCTTAGGTCTGTGAACGCGACAACTGATTTAGCGCCCGCCGCAACCTCCACGCACTGGGTCTTGACCCTGGCCTGCCCCGACCGCCCCGGCATCGTCGCCGCGGTGGCCGGAGCCATTGCCAACCTCAACGGAAACATTACTGAGAGCCAGCAGTTCGACAATCCCGTCCAGAAGCGCTTCTTCATGCGCGTCCAGTTCGAGGCACTTTCGAACCGCGCGGAGCTGCTGGAAGCCCTGGGTTCGGTTGCGCAAGACTTCTCGATGGATTGGCATCTGGACATCGTTAAGCGCCCGGTTCGCACGATTGTCATGGTTTCGAAGGCTGCGCACTGTCTCAATGACCTGCTCTTTCGCCAACATTCTCAGCGCCTGCCCATCGACGTGGTCGCAGTTGTCAGCAACCACCGCGATTTAGAGCACCTCGCCGAATTTTATGACGTGCCCTTTCACCATGTCCCGGTCACCCGCGACACGAAAGACGAAGCCGAAGCCGAACTGCGCCGCCTAATTACTGAACTCGACACCGAACTGGTGGTTCTGGCCCGCTATATGCAGATCCTGTCGGACTCTCTGTGCAACGACTTGGCAGGACGCATCATCAACATTCACCACTCCTTCTTGCCCAGTTTCAAGGGCGCGCGTCCCTACCACCAGGCATATGACCGCGGCGTCAAACTGATCGGTGCAACCGCGCACTACGTCACCGCTGACTTGGACGAGGGACCAATCATCGAACAGGACGTCGAGCGCGTCGATCACGCCCACGCGGTAGAAGAAATGGTTTCTCTGGGCGAAGACGTTGAGCGGCGCGCACTCGCCCGCGCAGTGCAATGGCACGCCGAGCATCGCGTTCTTCTCGATGGGCACCGCACGATCGTTTTCCGGTAGTCGGAGCGCGCGGGGCCCGCGTCATCTTGGCCCCGCGGCGTCCTTCCGCCCCGCAGCGTCCGGCTTGTGCGGTGACTTTTGCCCGCATACCGCAAGGTTCGCCCCACA
>Ga0209487_1001338_pt1 | contig 20975 bp, 21 predicted proteins | sample Poulit2012_FD_187524 | JGI IMG/M metagenome (GOLD analysis project Ga0209487, IMG submission 187524) | Agricultural soil microbial communities from Georgia to study Nitrogen management - Poultry litter 2012 (SPAdes) (version 2) | ecosystem: Environmental > Terrestrial > Soil > Agricultural land...
CCTACTGAAGGTGAGAAGGCAATTACTTTTTCAATAATTTGAAATTATTTTTCCAGGCAGCTTTGGGAAGACCTCACTTTCATCCCATGTCTAAGACGGGCTCCACCCTACATGGGCTTTTTCGTTCGGAAAACCTGTAAGGAAAAGCAATAGATGGTCACATCGAACCATCTATTGCTTCAATTAGAAAACTTCTTTAAACGTCGAGATAAAATTTACAAATTCACTTTTTGATTTGTCTGGCTTGCTTCATAAGCTGCAAGTGAAATCTCCAAAGATTTCAAGCCATCATAACCTGTAATAGATGGATATCTATCTTCTTTAATACAATTAATGAAGTCATAAAGTAAACCAAAGTTCATGTCATTACCAAAAAATACATGTTTCAATGATTTGCGATCACTACCCCATAAAAGTAAATGTTCCTGGAAGGCATCTACCTTAATGGTTTGTTTTGTGCCCATCACTTCAATTGTTGCATCGCCCCACGTTGGAAATTCTTTAAATCGTGACCAACTTGCATCATGTGTGGCAATAACACCATTGGCAAATTCCAATGTTAATAAACCGGCATCATCAATAGCCACATCATGGAAATAAGAATCAACTATAGCTTCCACCTCTGTTACTTCCTCATTCAAATACCAGCGCATAATATCAGCCATATGGACCGTATGGTCAAGGACAGCGCCTCCACCCGATTGTTCCTCATCAACAAACCAACCACCAGGATTTTGTCCGCGGTTTGTCGTACGGAAAGCGACAATGTCACCAAGCTCACCATTGTCAATCATTGCTTTAAGTTCAGCAATCGGTCCGCTAAATCTAACAGGATACGCAATTTGTAATTTAACACCTTCATCTTCGCACACTTGAATCATATCCTTAGCATCTGCCACATTCGTTGCAATGGGCTTTTCACATAGGATATGTTTTTTTGCCTTGGCTGCCGCAACAACCATTTCTTTGTGTCGATTGTTTTCACTGCAAACGATGACCGCATCCATTTCTAATTCTAGGAACGACGCTTGATCACCGTAATGCGTTGTATCAAATCGCTCAGCAGCCTTTTGACCTCTTTCGATATCATCATCAAAGATCCCGACCAATTCAACATCTTCAAGTTTCAATAATTCAGTTGCATAACTATATGCATGCATGTGTGCAAAGCTCATCATACCAACTTTCATTATTGTGCACCTCCTTGAATAAGTTTACGATATGTAGCCAATTGCTCCAGAAGTGATTGATCTAAAATACGAGCCTGTGACACAATTGAGTCTACCGAATAGGTTAAGGGAAGTGCTGTATGACCTTGAGGTTGAATGGGTGTCATAGCCTCACTGTCAAATTCAATAATATTTTCAGTACCACTCCACTCAAACTCAATACGTTCTTCATTGGAAATCGTATATTCAATATGTGCCATCGTACCACCACCAAAATTGACCATCACAATTGTATGTGTTGGTATAACGGCCGCATCTGTTTTTCGTACCTTAATGTCCCTTGGCTCACCGAGCAATTCAGTTAATATATATAAATCACTCGCAAACAAGGCTTCCTCTTCAACTTCTTTTATCATGCGTCGATAACGAAAAACACCTTTTGGCTTGTCCTTTTTTTCGATAATTGCTTGAGCCGCCTGATAAAACGGGTAATTCTCCAAGTCAAAATAAACATAGATATTTTGTGATGCATCTTGAGCTTCTGTTAGTTGATGTGATGGGATATACACATCATCTGTTTGCGGATCCATGGCCGCTATGTTTTGTTCAGTCCCCTCCAAGAAAACCCGTGTTTGATCATCTTTTATTTCATTCACAGTATTAAGAAAAGCCACTTCCTTTAATGTCGTTCGGAAGTCGATTTTATCTTTTCTACCGAGCACGATTTTCGTCATGCTATTCAACTCCCCACTATATTAATTGTTTGAGGCGTTTAACCGCTTCAAAAGTTGCTTCTTCTGGTTCTTCTAAACCTTCATATTCAATCGATAACCAACCATTATAATCAATGTCCTTTAATCCTTTGACAATAGAAGCAAGATCAACCGCGCCATCACCTGGAACGACACCAACAAAGGCCACACCTTCTATTGATTTAAAAGATTTGACATCTTCGGTCGGTTCTTTTTCGCGAAAGTCTTTAAAATGCACATGTACGATTTCTTCTTTTAAATGCTCAAAGGCTGCTGTCGGCTCTTCATGAACGAGTAAGAAATTCCCTGTGTCAAATGTGGACTTCACATAAGGACTGCCAACTTGAGTAATCACGTCTTTCACTTGTCCACTTTTTCCAGCAAGTAGGCCATGATTTTCAATCGCCAAATAAACCGCTTCTTTTTCAGCCACTTCAGCACATATTTTTAAACTGTCAATGATCCATTCATGACCATCTTCATAAGATAGGTCACCAGATAAGTCACCACAGAAAACGCGAACCACATTTGTGCCCAATTCTTTAGCAATGTGGATACCTTCAATAACATGTGCAACATCTTTGGCACGTTCCGCTTCATTCGCTTTGACAAAGTTATTTGATACGTCATAAGCAGATACACGCATACCGTATTTCTTCAATGTTTCTTTAACCAGGTTCATTTCTTCCTTCTGATCATCTGGATTTCCCCAAAAAATATCTAGTAATTCGACACCTTGAAGAGATATACTGTGAGCATAGTCAATAAAATCAATGACAGACCATTTCTCCGCCTTCACAGTAGGTGCTAGACTGTACATACTGACACTTATATTCATATAAACCTCCTTGTTTTTTGCTTCAACAGTCGCTTCCACATAGGTTATACCCCTATGCTGATCTTATAGTTGAATTTCTTTTCCAGTTTTAGCAGATTCATAAACAGCATTTAACATTTTCATAACCTGAACACCGTCTTCTACAGGTGCAATGGTTGCTCTTTTATCCAAACAACATTCAACAAAATGATTGATTTCATTTGTAAATGCTTGTGTAAAATCAAAACCTAGATTATCAATTTGCGGCGCAACGTTTAGGATTGTATTGTTTTTCTCGGTGACAATTGCAAGTTCTGGCTCAATTTCTGCACCGCCCTTGTCGCCGAATAATTTAACGGATAATTCATCTTGCTTAGCTTGTAATGTGAAACTCACATCAACATAAAGTGATGCCCCATTTTCAAAACGAATGAGTGCATTGGCAAGATCTTCGACATCATTTAAGGTTGGATCATAGTCAGCCGCTTTATAGAATGATAGATTTTCAATATGACTCCGATTACCAAGTTTTGAATATGTGTTTCCGCTAACTGAAACTGGTCGTGGTTTGCCCATCAAATACCAGCAAATATCAATGACATGCACCCCTAAATCGATCAGCGGGCCACCACCAGATTTCGAAATGTCACTAAACCAGCCACCTGGATTGCCCAGTCTTCTCAAAATGGAAGCTTTTGCATAATAAAGCTCTCCTAGATCATCTTGGTCAATGAACTGTTTCAAAATCTTTGTATTACTGCCGTGGCGCCTTACAAATCCGACTTGAAGCGTTTTCCCTGTTCGTTTAGCGGCCTCTTCAACTGCGAGCGCTTCCTCGACAGTCATGCTTAACGGTTTTTCTACGAGTACATGTTTATCTGCCTCTAATGCCGCAATGGCAATGTCGGCATGTGAATTGTTCCATGTGCAAATACTAACAGCGTCAATATCTTTATTTTGCAAAAGTTCCTCATGGGTTGAATATAACGTTGTTACACCGTACTTTTCTCCTTTTTCTTGTAGACGTTGTTCATTTAAGTCACATAATGCAACAAGTTCTACGTTGTCATTTTGTAAATATGGCTTGATATGATTATGCGAAATTGATCCTACTCCAATAACTCCAACTTTTAACACAATGAATAACTCCTTTATTTTTAGTATTTTTATCTTTAATCCAATCCTTGCTTAATCTAGGCCGACGTTCATATCGGATGTTGGAATTGGATTGTATAAATAGTAATTCTAGTGTTCTACTACTTTACATCTTCGATACTATCTATGTGTAAATGACGGAAATGAAGTTTACCCCCTAACTACATATAGTATCCTATATATTGTAAGCGTGGTCAATGAATGATACCATATCATCTCATAGATTTTTTCCTGTGTTTTCTTTTCAAATTTTCAGGAATCATGTATAGTATGATAATACAAAATTTTATGAGTGAGGGGCTTTTTTATGAATGTTTTAAGATATGCATTAAACAAACATCCCATCATTGTTTCTTTAACAGATGCGCGGGATCTTGAAAAGGCATTGCGTGCGAAAAGCAGTGTTATTATCCTTATTCAAGCTGACATTTCCACATTGGGTGATGTTGTAAAACGAATTAAAGAGACTGATAAATTAATATTTGTCCACATTGATCTCATGAAAGGTTTAAAACGAGATCCAGCTGGTATTGAATTCCTGGCGAATCACATTGGGATTGATGGCATCGTAACAACGCACGCCAACTTGATTCGAACAGCACAACGCCTAGATTTATTGGCGATCCAGCGCATATTTATTTTGGATTCAGCTTCGGTCAAACAGGGCATCAAGTCCATCCAAGAATCTCGACCAGATGCCGTTGAAGTTTTGCCTGGTGTTGCTGTTCCGCACATTAAAGATCAAATCGAATCTAAAATTAGACAGCTCGTTATTGCAGGTGGTGTTATTAACACAGAGAACGAAATTATGTACATTTTAAAAAATGGCGCAGAAGGTGTATCAAGTAGTGCAACAGAGTTATGGACATCTGCACCAGATATTAAAAAGAGACTCAAACAAAGCGATTCATAATGATGATTCAGTCACCTTGTTTTACTAAATACGATCGTCCAGATTCAAAATTTAAGTTAATTCCCGCCCAGGTTAGGCCTCTCCAAATATGTTGATATGATTACAGGAACTCATTTACAAACGTTAACGTCTTGTCTATATGGCTGACGATATCCATATCATGATCTGTAAATGGATACACTTCGATAGACTTGTCAGCTTCGATTTGATTATACACGCCGAATATCGGCATCGGTGGACAGACAGGGTCCTTCAGCCCGGCAGATAACCGTATTCGGCACGTGATATTTGCTGCATGATTTAAGTTATCAAAATACGTTAAATTCTTAAATACATGGTCTACTTGGTCTGGATACCGATGCAAGAAGTCTTCAACGTGCATTAAAGAGCCTTCTGTTTTTTGCTTGATGGCTAGGCTCAGATCACACATGTTGGGGATATCAGCAATCGCAAGTTTTGGGCGAGTATCGAGCCCAGCGACGGCTAACGTAATTCCACCACCCATACTGCCACCCATAACAGCGATCCGCTCGTGATCTATTTCCGGACGGGAACAGGCGACATCTATTGCTCGAACAGCATCAACGTACACTTTACGGTAATAATATTCATTTTTATTTAAAATGCCTTTTGTCACCCAACTTCCTATGGCGTCCATTGAGTATGTCGAATAATCTGGACTACTGCCTTGCCCACGACAATCGACAGCGATCACTGCATATCCTTGGATAAGCCATTTCATATAATGGGAAACCGACTTTTTATTGCCACCATACCCATGGAAAATCACAATACATGGTAAAGAGCCTTGATGATCTCGGGGTAAAAGGTAGTGCGCATGAATCGGTGTCTCATCAAAGCCTTGATAGGTTAATGCATGGGTTTGAATTTCCTTAATTGGATATGTTACGTCTTCTAATTGAACGTTCAGCGGCAGTTTACGTGCTAAATTTAGCGTGTCTTCCCAAAATGCATCATGATCTGGCTGTTTAGTAACAGCAGGTCTGTAACCTTCTAATTCCTTTAATGTTTGTTCTAAATATCTATTCACGATTCACTCACCTTTGACGTTTTTTATGTATGTGCTTGTACAGTGGGCGCTTTTGTACAGCTTTGAAAAGATGCACGTGCGCGATTATCTGATTTCATGCGCGATTTTTTGATTTCCCGCGCGATTCCAACCGTTTTATGATTCAATCTCCACATCCAATTCACATTCTACGGGATAATGGTCTGAAACTTGTTCTAGCTCCTTCGTACGAACAACACGTGCTTTCGGATTTTCATTTAGAATAGGATCATTAACGAGTACATAGTCAATACGGACGTGGCGTCTTTCTTTATAGTTTTCGTGTACCTTTGTTGGCATAGAGATATCTAATACTTTATACTCACCGACATCGTGCAGGCCTGCGTCCAGTAGCGTTTGCATGGGTTGGTAATTGATGCCGCCGTCTTTCAAGTGACATTTACGACCATGGTCTGTAGCATTTAATTTTGCAAACAGGTCTATTTTCTCGTAATTCTCTTTGTCTAACGGCGATAATGTGTTCAAATCACCCATCAAAATAAGTGGTTCAGGAATTTTCTTGACATAGTCTCCAATAAATATGGCTTCGCGCTCTCGACGTTCTGAGGAGACGGGTGATAAATGGGTTATTATAAAATGAAGGTGCTTGATTTTAACGTGTAACATACCATGGTGAAATGGCTCCGTTTCCTTTGTCATGAGGATTTCAATAGGGTATTTGGATGCCATTCCTATTGAGTATGCACTTGACTCCATCCCCAAAAAACGCGTGTATGGATAGCCACAGTCTGACATATTTTGTTTTAAGTCTTCTGTGGTCCAAAATTTTAATTCATTAAATCCAACAATATCGTATGATTCTCTTACTAAGAAATCATGTAATTTCTGATAACGCTGTCGATCGTGGCAACCATCCCAAATATTATACTGTAATAATCTCATCTGTCATCCACCTACCTTACAAAAAGTAATCTATCTTTTAAAACACCGGACCGTAAAAAATTCTATCCTGTACATATCCTTTCTGAAACTGGACGACCCCAATTTAAGTCATCTAAGTGTCCTGTTGCTCAGACTTTCGTCCCTTTTGTTCAAGCTTTTCAAATATTAATTTCGCTCCCCATGAAAGGACAATAGCTATAAGCGGTGGGCCGAATAAAATAAATAAAGCAGGCACAAGCTGAATTGTCACATAGTAAACGATGAATAAACCGCCAAGGACTAAGAGCGTTATAATTGGGTACATGATGCCAAGTGCCAAAGGCCATTTAATATATTGTTGTATTTTCAGTTCAAAATGAACAAAAACAGGAAAAAGGTATAGTAAAATTATGAAATAAAGGAAAAATACGACGATAATAATATAAGTGAAAAACTGGAAGAATAATCCTCCCTGTATTCTCATAAATTGAATATCGAGGTAGAGAAAATATCCTACGATCGCCAAAATATACCCAAGTATATTCGCCTTCAAAAATTCAGCACGAAAGGAGTCTTTAAACGTTTTAAATATCGAAATATCATCTTCACCTCTAATCCACTTTCTAACGACTGCAAACATCCCTGCTGTAGCGGGCATTAGACCCAACACGCCTAATCCAACAACTGTAAAAAGCAACCATAAAATATTTACATATACAAGCCGGACGACCCATACACTGAAACGATAATACCCCTGCGCAAAGCCCTGCATTGCTGCCTCTCCTTTATTTTCTTTGTATGTAATTTCAAAAAACGTCAACCTTTACCTATTATAGTATAACTATAACTCTAAAAGACATGTACGCCAAGTGGCCGTAACCCCCACTTTACATGACATTTAATTTCTTTTAATGCTATCGTTTTATTTTTCGAAGGCGGCATTTTTTGCATCCGTCATAATTAATCACCATAGGCAATAAAACCAAACTCTAGACGATCATATCCACCCTTGTCTAGAGTCTGGTTTCTATCAATTTATCTACTTATACCCATTTATCCAACGACGACAAAACGGATCATTTTAAGTGATATTATGATTCGTTGAAACGCTCATATGCTTCTTGAAAAACATCCATAAGTTTTTCGACACCCATCTTGTTAAGATCTTCTACATATTTATCCCATTCCTCATCCATGCCACCCTCGGTAACCCATTTAGCGAAATTGGACTCAACATAATCTCCCGCAGTTGTTTCAACTTCAGCTAATACATCTAACTCTTCGAAGGTGTACATCATTGCCGGCAACTTCATATCTACGACTTGACCTTCAGTTGTTTCAATAAACTCTGGTCGTTTATATAACCAGTGCGCATTCTCGACATCTGCATATTGAATCCTTTCAGCCATCTCTTCAGAAATATAGTATACGAAGTCATTTGACGGTGATTCCTTGTACTGCCACTCGGCCTCTGTATATCCCTCTTCTGGAGCAATTAAAACAATATCATCACCATCATATTCCCAGGCATTTGGACCGAAACGAATGTTTAAAGACATCTCTTCACTGTATAGATGGTCGAGCCATCTCATTGTCATTTCAGGATACTCATTTTCCTTTGTAATGGCAACTGCCGGTTGTTGAAATGGATTATTTTGTGCAAAATGACCATGACCGTCTGGCCCTTCAAGCGGGGACAATAATACATAATCCCACTTTGTATCTGGGTTTTGCACCTGACTATCTGGGTGTGTTCCGACAAACGATCCTACAATAGGCGGGTCGAGCGCAAGTACAGCTCGGTGTGAACTAGCATCATGTGAAAATGTTTCAGGATCCATTAAGTCTTCTTCCCACAATTCACGTAAAAATCTAACACCTTCTTTATATTCCTCTGTCAAAGGGACAAATTCTGCTTCTCCGCCTTCACCATCCTCATCTTTACCTCTTATAATCACATTATTCGATTGGTTCTCAGTTCCAAATGAAGTGAAAATCGGCTTCTGGAAACCACTATTCGTACTCGGATCCTGAGCAGAAAACGGAATCACATTTCCAGTTCCACTTGGATCCTCGTCTCTAAAAGCAATCAATGCCTCTTTAAATTCTTCCAATGTTTCCGGAACATCTAGTCCAAGTTCATCTAACCATTTTTTATTAATCCACATCAGGTTACCATTTGTTGCCTCCCATGGCGCCATATTAGCCCTAGGCAGTGCGTAAATGTTTCCATCTGGTGCGGTTGTAACTTTTCTTAGGAATGGTGATTCTTCAAGCATCTTTTTAATGTTCGGTGCATATTCATCGATTAAATCATTAAGCGGAATTAATGCGCCCTGATCGCCATATTCAACAGCCTCATTTTTTGAAGGCGCTAAAAGCACATCAGGCAAATCATCTGTACCTAAAAGAATACTTCGCTTTTCACCCCAATCAGAAGTTGGTGTTAATGAAAGATCTAAATGCACATTTGTATCGTCTTCAAGTTTTTTAATAGCTTCCATGTCATCCCAATTGGCACCAGCTGTTGGTCTCGTACCACCAGCGACTTTTAATGTTACTGTCTCATCAACGATAGGTAATCCTTCTTCGTTAAAGTTTTCAGCTGCTTCTTCAGAGTGATTGTTATTATCATTGCCATCATTATCTTTAGAGCAACCAATGATCACGATAGCTACAAGCATCAGCAAAATCGTTAATAAGAAACGCCTTTTTTTGATTAACATCTTTTTCTATTCCCTCCTATTTATTTAGAGCTAATAATCACTTTCGAATTAGTGAGATAAAAGATCGTCTAGTAATAATAAATAAGTCTGTATCTTTGTAGGGTTTTGTATTTATCAGCAATCAGTTACAAGGACATTTAAGATCTTGTATCCCTTCTGTTCATTTGAAAAGTTTAGCCCCCTCTTAAATTCTAATGATCAACCTTTTATCGAGCCGATCATCACCCCCTTGACGAAATACCTTTGGAGAAACGGGTAAAGTATTAACATCGGTATACTTGCAACCATAATAACTGCATATTTAACCAATTCTGCAGCTTGTTGCATTTCCCTAAGTTCTTGCGGATCCATCCCTTCATCTAAAGCATTCACACTGGATGAAAGCAAAATTTCCCGGATAATAAGTTGTAATGGGTATAAGGGATAATCGTTCAAATAAATCAAAGCTGGGAAGAATGAGTTCCATTCGCTGACCGCATTAAATAAAGCCATAACAGCAATGATTGGGAACGATAAAGGGATAACAATTCGGAAAAAAAAGTTTGTATTGGATGCACCATCTATTTTTGCAGAATCAAGCAATTCATTAGGAATCGTTGTCATGAAAAAAGTTCTCGTAACGATCAGGTTAAAAACAGATACAGCACTAGGAACGAATACCGCCCAAATTGTGTTAATCATTCCTAATCCTTTAACAACAAGATATTTTGGAATGATGCCACCTGAGAAAAACATGGTAAATACTATTAAAAACATGAAAATATTTCTACCAGGTAAGTCCTTTCTTGACAAGGCGTAACCCGCAGGAATAATGATGGAGAGTGAGAGAGCAACATTAAGCACTGTGTACATTAAAGTATTTCTATAACCCATCCATATATTCGAGTTACCAAAAGTCAATTCATACCCTTTGAACGTCAACCCTTTTGGCCAAAATGTAATTTGACCAGAGTTTACTAAATTAGGATCACTCATGGATGAAATAACAATTAAATAAAGTGGATACAAAATAATAATGAGAATGATCGCTGAAAATATAAAGTTAATGATATCAAAAGCCTTATCTCCTCTTGATACCCCTATTTTTGGCCCTGTTACCTTTGACATACTATAACCCCTCCTACCATAGACTTTCCTGCTTCATTTTTTTCGCAAGACTGTTCATACCAATCAGTAATATAAAGTTAATGACATTATTAAAGAGACCTACTGCTGCTGCATAACTATAACTGGCCTTTAATAACCCTTGCTTATACACATAGGTTTGAATAACTTCAGAAGATGTTATATTTAAACTATTTTGTAATAATAAGACTTTTTGGAATCCTAACGTCATAAAGTTACCGATATTTAGAATCATTAAGATCATAATAACCGGCATAATTCCAGGTATGTCAATATGCCAAATGCGTCTTACTTTACTAGCACCATCTATTTGCGCAGCCTCATGTAGTTCAGGATCAATAGATGTTAATGCGGCTAAATAAATGATCGCACTCCATCCCGTCGTCTGCCATACACCCGAACCAACAAAAACCGTCTTAAACCATTTAGCTTGCCCTAGAAAGTCTATTCCATCTCCACCAAAGAAACGAATAAGGTTATTCACAAACCCACTTGAAGGAGATAAAAAGAGGTAAAGCATGCCCGCCATAACGACTGTTGAAATAAAGTGCGGTGCATAAGTCACCGTTTGCAAAAACTTTTTATATTTCTTATTCATAAGTTGATTAATAGATAAAGCTAAAATAATTGGGGCTGGAAAGGAAAAAATCAGTTCATACAGATTAATTAAAAGTGTGTTTTTAATCAACGTCCAAAAATTATATGTATTGAAAAAAGAGGCAAAATGTTTAAATCCTACCCATTCACTACCGAAAATGCCGTCTACAGCCCGGTAATCTTTAAAAGCTATCTGCAGACCATACATAGGTGCATATTCAAAGACTATAAAATATATAAAAGCTGGAAGGAGAAAAATATAAAGCTCCCAACTACTTAATACTTGTTTCATAAGTCTTTTTCGATCTTTTTTCTTTTGTTCTTTTTCATTCACAGTATTTTGAGTTTCCTCAACCATGCATATTCCCTCCTAAATCAAGTCAATTTCGATCCTAAATTTATATCAAACCGTTTTTTCTACACTTGGATAAATATTATTGGGTTAGGGCATCCACCATTTGCTAAGTCAATCTACAGTCATTTTGCCTGTATTGATTCAGAACCTCCCCAGCAATACTTGATAGATCCATCACATTGTTCCTTATTCATACGGTTAATATCTTGAGCATTCAATCCCTCCATATTTTGTCAGATCATGTTGCACACCATCATTATTAAAAAATATATTGCTTTTGTAAAGGGCATAAGCACAAACTTTACATGAAGTTTACAATCCAATTGCCACCATTATTATTCGACAACTAATAGCTTTTTTTAGACAAATCCATTTGATATCGTACTATCGTACATGTCATATATCTGAGTACTTAGAACGAGCCTTCTGTTATATCGGAACTGTTATATCAAGTCATAGCGCATGCGTCATCACTCCTTCACGAATGTCACAACCCATGAAACCGCATTCATTTCCAGCCTTATAACAGCAATTACATGATGTTTATAAAAGACTCTGTAAGGGGTTACAAAGATATTCTCTCTTTACTTACGAGCCGCTAAATGACTAAACATGATTCGGGCTTATTATAGGCGCTTACAAACCGATATTATGACAAATAAAAATCCACATAAATATACCTATGTCTTAGGCAAATTTATGTGGAGCTCCGATTCTCTATCCACTTGATCAATCTTTTATTCTATTATTATGTGTTCAATAGTGACAAAGCTCTAAGTAATCATTAGAGTAACATCGGTCGGTGCCTCTGTCAAGTGTGTTTTGTAAACGACAGATCACTTTATAATTGGCAAAGCAAAGATCTTATTATTTACTACATAAGATCTTATGTTTTACATTACTTAAATATGTCTGAATTGTCAACGTTTTATTTAAGCAACTTGTCAATGAGAATAACAGCGATATATTATGGGGTTTTAATCCCACATATATTGTCAACAAAACTTATAATATAAAATAAATGGTAACGGAATGAGTCTTTCATCCCGTCACCATTCACTATGTCTAATTCACTGATTTCATTTTTTCAGGTAGTTCATGGATCGTTTCTATTAACACGTTCATCCGCCCCTCTATACGATGTAGTAAATAAAACGTCACAACGATAGGGAATCCGATTTCTGTAATGAGCGATAACCATGCCTCCATCTGAGTGCCTCCTCCCCTAATGATTTTTCTTCCCACCGAAAATCTGCGATAAAATAAGCAGATCAGGGCTCGACCACTGATCTGCTATTTTTATGATGTTACGTTAATTCGATATCTTCGATGATGTTCTCAACAATGCGCGCACTCTTTTTGGCGACGATATTACCGCCTGACGTTTCGAATGCATTCTGTTCAATAATCTCGTCCATTGCTGCATTGACGCTTTCTGGATCCACCGGTTCGTTTGGTTGATCAAGTGAATACTTAACCGTTTTGCCTTCTTCATTTTCGAAAAAGAGTTCAATTTTCTTCATGCTTGGCCTCCTTTCTCACATTTTAGGCGCTTATTATGCCTCTCTAATTTCGGCATTGTCTCGACGTTCAATCGTATAAAGCGGGCGATCTTGCAGTCTAGCAAACGCTTCAGCTACAGCGTGTAATTGATCTGCATCAGCCGAAGCCTTCACATTATTAAAGCTTTTGTAACGATAAACTGGCTTACCGGTTTCCGCATCGTCACCATCATACAAGGCGAGACGTAACTGAGATGAAATATGATCTGAAACTGCCATGTGTACCACCTCCTTCTCACTTATATAATCGAATACTGAAGTGAAAAGGTGGCAAAAAAAAATAAACTTTTAAAGTAAGTTTAAAAACAGCTCAATATATTAGGATAAAACCGCATTAAAAAAGGCTCTTGATAGAGAAAAATATAATTTACATTGCCTTTCCCAATGATATAATAGATGCATATAGTCACTTTAGTCATCCTTTTTCGTGTAAAAAAATCCCATTCAGAATGGAGAGACGTCATGAAAATTGTAGATATGGTTGACTCTCAAGTAATTGCTACCGTGAAGCAAGGTAGTGATATCGATGCAGCAATCAATTCAAATGCAAATATCGTTTTTTTATTAACTGGTAATTTATTGAACATGGAAGAATACATTGCGAAATTAAAACAGGGTCAGAAAAAAGTGTTTCTACACTTAGATTTTATCGATGGGCTACGCTACCGAAAAAGTTCGATTGAATTCATCGCAAAGAAATGGGAACCCGATGGTGTCATTACGACAAAAGTAAATGTGATTAAACATGCTAAAGAAGAAGGGCTCTCGACGATTCAACGACTATTTTTAATTGATACAGGTGCCATTGAAAACGGCATAAAAATGATCGAAAATTGTGAGCCAGATGCTGTGGAAGTTTTACCAGGTTTAATGCCTTCTGTTATTGATATGTTAACTCAGAAAATCAAACAGCCGATTATTGTTGGAGGTTTGTTCTCAAAAAGAGAGGAAATCATCGTCGCTCTAGAAGCAGGTGCCTTAGCGATTTCAGCTAGCAGCTCAGACTTATGGAACTTTGATTTATGAATATATAATAAGCCTGGATGATGTCAATCTCTCAATCTATGAGTCAAAAAAACACCCCAGAAGTTTGTGTGATGACTTCTAGGATGCCCCATACCCATTTTTAAGCGTGGATAAATTACTTTTCAGTATATATTTTAATGTCATCACCGTTTGATGTAACGAGTATGTTGCCATGCTGACTAGCCGCAAAAACGTCTTCACTATAACCTCTATATTTCTCTAGGATCTTTCTACTCTGCAAGACATTGGCATTCAGAACAATAACATCACCATCGATGGCCTCAATGAGTTCTGTTGTTGATGATGTTATTGCACCGTGGTGTGGTGCATCATAAAAGTCAGCTTTCAAATCGTCACGGTGTCGCTCTAACAAGTCCGCTTCACCTTTTTCATATAAATCAGATGTGAATAGAAATGTTTTGTTTTTATAAGTCATTTTAAGCACGATGGCTAAATTGTTAATATCAGCCGTGCTTAATTGCTCTGGATACTTTTCGGGTCCAGTTCCTTTTGGCGGGTTCAATACGTCAAACCGCAAATGGGCCCCGAGTTTAAAGGTGTCGCCGTCTTCTAAATAGACGGTCTCAATATCTTCCTTTTCAATCAGATCATTAAACACATCTAAAACCGGTGTGTTGTGCGGAATATTAGCTCGGTATATTTTTTTGATTTTCTTTGTTTGTAATATGGTATGAAAACCACCAATATGATCATGGTGTGGATGTGTTGCGACTGCTAAATCGAGTGTATCGATACCTAATGTTTCTAAATATTGATCCACTTGTCCGCCGGTGCTGACTTTTCCTGAATCAAGTAACATTGTATAACCATCGGGACTTTGGATTACTATGGCATCACCTGATTTTTTCTTGTCTTCTAAATATAAATAGCGGATACGAAGTTCATTTTGGTTCGCATTTCGATTAAATAAATCTTCCCGGTTGATCACGACTTCTTGTTTCTTTTTTCTTATAATAAGTATAGGAAAAATTAATATTGCGGCAATGGCTGCCCAGATGTAACGCATCATACCACCTCGTTTTATGTATTTAACTTTGTCGTAGATTAACGGCCATTCAGAACCTCACTGAATGTCGTTTTGCTTTATAGAACAATAAGAAGGTGTGCCTTGGCAGGCGATACACCTTCTTATTGAAAAAGTTCGGTAATGCTCTATTTTACGCTTCGTTCGCTTTCCTAATTTGCATTGGGTAGTTGGTAATTAACCCACTGACACCTTTGGCATGTAAATGTTGTGCTTTTTCCTCATCATTTATCGTATAAGGATAAACCTGTAGGCCAGCATCTAGGAAAGGCTGGATATCTCGATTATAAATGACTTTATGTGATGGGTGCAATGAATACACCTTGTCATCCTTAAATGTTTCTAAATAGGCAAGTGTATCTGCAAAGTTATTAGAATATATGAGGCCAATTTTAACTTCAGGAGACAGTTGTTTAACTTTACGTACGCTCGCATGGTCAAACGAGGATACAACAGTTGTACTCAAACGATCATTTTGTTCCAAAATATCTACAAGCTTTTGTTCAATACCCTGATAAACCGTCGGGGTATTCTTAATTTCAACATTTAAAAATACATCTGCTGGTAAAATATCAATCACTTCTTGGAGTAACGGAATTTTTTCAGATGCAAATTTAGTGTCAAACCAAGAGCCAGCATCATAAGCTTTTAATTCATCAAGCGTTTTTTCTTGCACGCGCCCAGTTCCGTTTGTTGTACGGTCCAATGTGTCATCATGAATGACAACCAATTCGCCGTCGTTTGTTAAGTGGACATCAAGTTCAATGCCATCTGCGCCTTCCTCTACGGAAAGTTCGAAAGCGGCCAACGTATTTTCTGGTGCATGCCCTGAGGCACCACGATGTGCAATAATTAATGGTTTCATTTTAACACTCCTCGTAAATTTTTATAAAAAAACCCTAAGCCAAGCGCGTCGTTCATTGACATCATGCGTGCAATGAAACATGCTTCTTTGACTTAGGGGTTCTCATCTTCTCTACCCAAAATATTCAAGCTGAGCGCCGGACACCTATACCAGATTCCCGAGCCCAGTTTATGTGTTGAAGCGCACAATGCTACGCCATAATTTGTAACTCATTATATACATATGAATTTTATTAGTCAAGATACCACCAAGGATGATAGCCCTGCTCAAAACTGGATTTACATGCCTTCAATTTCAACGCGCTCGACACCAGTCATCTTTGAAATGCCACGATAATGATCAAAAAGCGTTGACGCGCCATCGCCTGTGGTGCAACGCATTTCAATCTTCACTTCTTCGTTATGTCCTTTTATTTTAAAATCTTTAACATCTGTCACACGTTCCTCTAGTTCGTGAATGATGCGATTAATATCTTCATCTGGATCAACATAAATATTGAGGCGCATTTCCTGTTCCCGTAATACATCTGGTCCAACTTTTTTCAGCGTTTGCGGTAGCAAGCTTAATACAATAAAAATTAATGCGACACCAACAAGAACCTCAACATAATACCCAGCACCAATGGCAATACCAAAACCAGACGCTGCCCAAACAATTGCAGCTGTCGTTAACCCAGAAATGACATCATTGCTTCTTCTTAAAATAACACCTGCACCTAGAAAACCGACGCCACTAATGATCTGAGCTGCTAAACGCATTGGATCTGCTCTAATAAAAAATTCGCCATTGTGCGAATCAAATGCCGCTTGGATTGAGACGATCGTCAGCAAACAACTTGCGATGGCAATGACCGCACACGTTTTGACACCTAAAGGTTTGTGTTTTGCTTCACGTTCAATCCCAAGTAAAAGACCAACACCACCTGATAAACTAAGCTTAAGCAATATAGAGCCAAACCCCAATGATATGACCTCCTAACAGATCATGCTAATTAACATTTTATAACGCAGTCAAAAACTTTAAGTTTTTTTAGAAAATACATCTGGTAAATCGGCAATGGATTTTATAATACCGTTTGGTTCATATGGATAATCTGTTGGTATCTCTTCTTCATGTGCACGAATCCAAACAGCTTGTAATCCCGACTGTTTGCCTAGCAAAACATCCGTATTCAATCGATCACCAACAACGACACATTCTTCTGCCGGCACATCCAATTGCTGGACGAGTAATTCCGCCAATAATTTTGACGGTTTTCCTATGACTGCATCTATCGTTCGATTTGTAGATCCTTCTAATGCAGCAATAATCGCACCTGCATCGATCAATCCCCCATCTGGTGTTGGACAAACAAAATCTGGATTGGTTGCTATAAAATGTGCCCCATTTCTCAAAGCATGAAACGCAATCATCAATTTTTCATAAATTAATGTCGTGTCAAAACTGACAAGTATCGTATCAGGGTCTTTATCCGTCATCGGAACGCCTGCTGCTTGTAATTCTTTTTCAAGCTGAGCTTCCCCAATCATATAAATATTACCATACTTTTCTGAATTTTGCTTTAAGTAACTGGCTGTAAACTGTGCTGATGTAACAATTTCATCAATTGTTGTTGTAATACCCATATTGTTTAATCTATCCGCGTAAAAATCCCGACTAAACCTTGGATTGTTCGTTACAAAACGTAATTTTGCCCCTTGTGATCTCACCCAATCCACCGTCTCTTTTGCACCAGGAATAATCTGATCTCCTAAATAAATCGTGCCATCTAAATCAAATATGTATGCCTTCGGTTGTGTAAACACCTATGTTCCCCCTCGTTTTCTAAATTAAGTTGGTTACTGAACAACCGTGCGAATGCGCCACGTTGCTGTGGATATCCTCCTATTCACATGTACCAATTTACTTGTCCTTATCCACTATTTTTAAACCGATCATGTAGATAGGCATCAAAAAAACCACAACATGCCTAAGGTAGCCTTAGGATAAGTTGTGGTCGATCTCCGCCTCATGACCAAATCCTTTTAAAATTCTGTAATCAATTATAGATAATAAAAGGTTGGTCGTCAACCTGAACTTTTTTATTTGGGTAGTTTTAGAAGTCAGGCTATTGGATCCAGTCGAATATTGATGTGTCATGAGATTGAGATGAAGTGCGGGCGATTTTGATGGTGGTGTGGGCGATTTTGTGATGTGTATGGGCGATTCGGATGGTAGTGCGGGCGATTTTGTGGTGCGTATGGGCGATTCGGATGGTAGTGCGGGCGATTTTTCCATGTGATGCGCGATTCGGAGTGGGGACGGTCCCAGCTCGGGCGTGAGGAGGGGCGGTCATTCGCCCGCCTCACTATATAATTAATGATACACCGAGCACCATGACAATTGCGCCGTTGACGAGAACTAAGTTTTTTACGGCGAGTGGGAAGGTTTCTGATTTTGTTTGTTTTTCATTAAAGTGGCGTGTATTACGATAAACAGGCAAGATAACGATGAACGCAAGCAACGCTAAAACAGGCATTAGGTTTAGGTAAATAGCTAATAAAATGGCGATAAACGTACTGATATATAATGTATTAAATAGTTTAATAGAACGGCCTTTTCCTAAGTAGTAAGGTAACGTAAAGCGTTTGTTTTTAATATCATCCTCTAAGTCACATATGTTATTAGCAAGCATGACGGCAGCAATTGTAAACACACAAGGCAAAGAGACGATTGCAATGTGGGCCAACAAAAGCATGTCTACCTGAAGGACCATGACAGACCCTTGTGTCATAAACGAAAGGATAGCTTGATCAAAAGCATTGACGTAAACAATTAAAAATACAATCCCGAATCCCATTGTCAGACCAGCAAATACTTCACCAAGTGGCATACGTGATATCGGGATCGGACCAAATGTATAACAAATACCGACTGCAAAACAGGCTAAACCAATGAACAGAACAAATATATCTGTTAAGAAAACCAGCCAAATACCAAGTCCGGTGGCAATAGCTAGCATCGTAAATATTGTGCCGACAACATATGGTTCCGGAACATTTCTTTGTCCGATGATGTTATGTTCACGGCGATAAGCGTCTGTTGTCGCCTTTTTATAATCCATATAATTATTAATCGCTGTTGTTGTAAGATCAAATATTAACATTGAGCAAAAAAAGATCAGTGTATTAAGGACATTAAACTTTCCAAAGTAGTACAGAACAAATAGGGATCCTATTAAAAATGGAAATAAACTAGCCAACTTCGTATTAATTTCTACAAGTTTTAAAAAAGTCCGAATTGACATGTTGAAACCTCCTTTGCCCTTTACAAAATTGATCATTTGAATACCCTCATTAACAGAATCTTAATGTACATTTTAAACGCAAATTAAATACACCTTTTTAAAAACATAAGCTGGCTTAAATGTGAAACACTTCACATTTATATCGTACCACATTTTGGATATACCGTCCATACAATAAGCGTTAATATTACATTAAAATTTATTGTCTATTATTGACTAGTCATAAACTTCCATTCAAATAAATCATGAATTCATTTTATTACTTTTTTGTGAACCCGGCTAATAATTAATGTGAACAATTTCACAAAAACCATTGACGAATACCCTCTACTTTCATATACTATAAGTGAATGTTCAACACTTCACAATAACAGAAAATAAATTTGCTTAAAAGAGGTGAACGTCATGTCTAAGAAAAATATTGTTATCATTGGCGCTGGTTATGCGGGTGTTCATGCAGCGAAACGACTCGCTAAAAAGTATAAAAATGATGATTCTATTTCAATTACTCTAATTGATCGTGATTCATACCATACAATGATGACAGAATTACATGAAGTTGCAGCTGCAAGAGTCGAACCTGATGCCATTCAATTTGATTTACGACGTTTATTCAATCGCACCAAAGTAAATTTAGTTACAGATAACGTCACACACGTCGATTATAATGATCAATGTGTCACAACGGAACACGGGTCTTATCCTTTTGATTATTTAATTTTAGGTATGGGTGCCGAACCAAATGACTTTAATATTCCTGGTGTCAAAGAGAATGGCTTTACACTTTGGTCTTGGGAAGATGCCGTCCAATTGCGTGATCATATTGAAAAGATCGTGCAAAAGGCTGCAAGAACGTATGATGAAGAGCAACGTCAAGCGATGCTCACATTTGTTGTTTGTGGTGCTGGCTTTACAGGCGTTGAAATGGTAGGTGAATTGTTTGAATGGAAAACACGACTTGCTAAAGATTATAAAATTGACGCTGATGACATCACGCTCTATCTTGTTGAAGCAGCACCAACGATTCTCAATATGTTAAATCGAAAAGACGCAGATCGTGCCGAGGCCTATTTAATGAAAAATGATGTCACCATTTTAAAAAATGCGCCATTGGTGGACGTCAAACCAGATACCATTATATTAAAATCAGGTGAAAGCCTGCCAACACATACATTGATTTGGACAGCTGGGGTTCAAGGTAATTCCGATGTCGATGCATATCATATGGCAGAAGGACGTGCTGGTCGCTTAAAGGTAAATGAATATATGGAAGCTGACGGATTAGAAAAAGTCTATGTTGTCGGTGACCTTGCCTATTTCGAAGAAGCACCAGAACAACCGACACCACAAATCGTTCAGGCAGCTGAGCAAACCGCAGATACAGCTGTAACGAGCATCGTTTCAGAAATCAGCGGCGGTAAGAAAAAAGCCTACAAAGGAAAATATGATGGGTTCATGGTATCTATTGGTGCCAGATATGGCGTCGCCAATGTGATGGGAGTTAGTTTACACGGTTGGTTCTCAAATTTCGTTAAACATATGATTAATTTGGTCTATTTATTTGGGTTAGGAAGCGGCTATTATATGATGGCATATATAAAACATGAGTTTTTCGACATTAAAGATAAACG
>Ga0209487_1001339_pt1 | contig 20964 bp, 14 predicted proteins | sample Poulit2012_FD_187524 | JGI IMG/M metagenome (GOLD analysis project Ga0209487, IMG submission 187524) | Agricultural soil microbial communities from Georgia to study Nitrogen management - Poultry litter 2012 (SPAdes) (version 2) | ecosystem: Environmental > Terrestrial > Soil > Agricultural land...
ACCTTTTTGTATATTGTATCTAGTTTGACTATGTTTTATATCATTTTTGGTCAAACATTTATTGGTGTTTTTCTAATTATTTTTTTATTACTATTTACATTACTTGTTGTTGCTCAGTGGCGCATGAAAACTGAAATAAACTTTGTACGAACTTTTAAAATCTTTTGGCGCTTTTGTTTTATAGTTTTCTTTATACTGTACATCGTGCTTGTTTTTATAGGCATTGTTGAACGCATGTTTTTTTAATGCTTAGGTTGATTCCTAATTAATAAATTCAACCCTCATCAATCAAGTAAGTTAAAACAGTTAACTCAGTTATGCTCAGCTGAGAGAAACTTTGTCGTTTTATTAGCCAGAAAACGTAAACTGCGACGTAACTTGAGAAAAAGTATGGAGCGTTTACTCGCTCCGGAAAAACATTTCGCTTTCCGTGGGCGGCTGATGAGCCTCCGCGTGCTACCGCACTGCGGGGTCTCATCTAGGCCTTCTTCCCACAGGAGTCTTCATGTTTTTCCTCCGCTAGTGTTGGAGCAGACTGTATTTTTATTGTTAATATACTGTTGTTTAGAGCAGAAAACAACTGCTGAGATAGTAAAATTATAAAACAACATTAAGAAACGACACCACACCAGTCTGGGTGAGCGGAGGGCGGTGACTCCTGAGGCCATGCCCGCGGAAAGCATCCGCCCAGAGCGATCCCAGACGGAGATTGTACCTCTTGTTCATCAATAAATTGTCACTAGTTCGCAGTTTACGTCAAATGTGATGTTGGAAACCAATGTAATGAATTGATTCCAGATGAGTTTGGTTTGTATAGTGCCGTTAAATCTAAAGTCAGCTTGAACAATTCATTTCTATCCTGACTTATTCTCCGAAAGGTATTCTGTAAGTTTTTCTCCGAAAAACTCAGCAAGAAAATAAAAGTTGAATACATAGGATGTTATTATTTATAACATTACAAACAGATTCCATGCAATGTTCGACGTTTTTATGTACAATACGTATGGAATAATATGACTATGTTAAAGGAGCTTATCACCCATGCGAATGGATCCAATACATATAGAAAATAAACATCAACTTATACAAGATTATCGATATGGTCGTGGCGAAGTATCGTCATTTTTTGATTATCATCCATTCAAATCTTTCCAACAAAGAGTTGCGGATTTGCAGAATAGAACATTTAAAAGGGATGAACTCTCACATGTTTTACAGATGATGAATAAGCAGTGGACAGCTCCAGATTCAACTATGAAAAATATTGAACGGCTAAAAAATAAACAAAGTGTTGTTGTTATTGGTGGTCAGCAAGCTGGTATAATGACAGGTCCTTTATATACAATAAACAAAGTCATTTCACTCATTCATTGTGCTAAGGAACAAGAAAAGAAATTAAATATACCAGTTATTCCAGTTTTTTGGATTGCGGGCGAAGATCATGATTATGATGAAATCAATCATGTTTTTCTAATGCATGACCATGAAATGACAAAATATAAAGCACCTCAACATGTCATGAAAAAGACGTCCATTTCAAACATTACAATTGATCAAACGAAAGTTGAGAATTGGGTTAAACAACTATTTGCGACTCTTCCGGAAACAGACCATACAAAGCATTTATATGAAGTCGTGAAGGACTGTTTGAAAAAGTCTACAACTTATGTTGACTTTTTTGCTCACCTCATTTATAGACTATTTCCGGATGAAGGTATTGTTCTAGTTGATTCTGATCATAAGCAATTACGCAATTTAGAAAGTGATTACTTTGTTCAGATGATTCAAAAGCAGCCCGAATTCGCTAAAGCGGTACATGAAACGCAGGAAAAATTGAACAGTTTAGGCTACAATACACCGCTTGACGTGGTGCCAGAAGATGCTCACTTATTTGTCCATGCAGATGATGAACGCATTTTGTTGAAGCGAGATGAAGCGGGAGGCTGGATTGGAAAGCAAAAAGAAATCAAATTAACGACAGACGAAATGCTAGATATGGCTGTGAATGCACCTGATAAGTTAAGTAATAATGTAATTACACGGCCCCTTATGCAGGAATTGATATTCCCATCATTGGCATTTGTAGGGGGAAACGGTGAAATACGTTACTGGGCTGCATTACGCAAGGCGTTTCATATATTGGACATGTCAATGCCACCGGTTTTGCCTAGATTATCCTTAACCTATGTACCGAGAAACATTGAATCACTATTGAAAGAGTGGCATATGGAGGCATCTCAAGCGATCAACAAAGATATGTTAACGGTAAAGGAATCATGGATGAATGAGCAAGGTGATGAACGTATTGAACAGACGTCACATCAATTAAAAAAAGCCGTTTCAACAGCTCATGAACCATTACGTCAATTGGCAGAGGAAATTCGTGTAGATATTGGAGACTTAGCGGAAAAAAACTTGGCTATCTTGCATAAACACATTGATTTTTTGAAAAAACGTATGGAAAGAGAATTACAACAAAAGTATTGTCACCAATTAGGTCAGTTGGATATGATTAGTGCTGTGTTGCGTCCACAAAATGGCTTGCAGGAGCGCGTGTGGAATATTCTCCCATTTATTAACATGTATGGGTTTGAATTTTTACAAAATATATGTAACACATCTTATTCATTTGAGGAAGAACACTATATCGTCTTTCTTTAAGAGTGTTCATACAAATGGTTGGAAAATAGCGGTGTAGACTGTGATGAAAAATACTTTTAACCACTTTTATGACACTTGGGAAAATCCCCCCACTTCCTACCATTTTGTTAATGAAAAGAAATTAAGAAGCTATCTATTATAGAATGTTATTAGTAAAAGCATATGGAAAGTGCATGATGACAATGTTTTTCCAAATGTATAAAATACTAATACCCTATCTATCATAGATGGCTTTTTTTCTGTTTGGAATAGAAAAATATGTTTTTTTATAAAAGTATTTAAATTGGGTGGTGAAATGTGGGGTGATGTGGTAATATAAAAAATAGAAGGTAGGGGAAACCATATGTTCATGGGCGAATATCAACATAACATTGACATGAAGGGTAGGATCATCGTTCCTGCAAAATTTCGTGAAGGTCTTGGTGAGCGTTTTATCGTTACACGTGGCCTTGATCAATGCTTGTTCGTTTATCCCATGGATGAATGGCGCATATTAGAAAGTAAGTTGAAGAAACTTCCCCTCACTAAAAAAGACGCCCGTGCATTCACCCGTTTTTTCTTCTCAGGTGCGGTGGAATGTGAAGTGGATAAACAAGGTAGAATTAATATTCCACAACCATTAAGAAACTATGCTGGTTTGGAAAAACCGTGTGTTGTGATTGGTGTTTCTAACCGAATTGAGCTATGGGCAAGTGAAAAATGGAATGATTATTTCGATGACTCTGAAGAATCTTTCTCAGAAATCGCTGAAAACTTAATGGATTTTGATATTTAAATAAAATCATAACCGCAAAGTAGGTGGTTACATGTTTGTTCATGAAAGTGTTTTAAAAAGCGAAGCAATTGCTGGCCTCGACATTAAGCCTCATGGTACATATGTAGATTGTACTGTTGGTGGTGGTGGACATGCTTTTGAGATTGCTTCACGCTTAAATAATCAAGGGAGATTAATTGCCTTTGATCAAGATATAGATGCCTTAAAGGCGGCTCAAGAAAAATTAGCACCTTTTGAAAAAAAAGTTACTTTTATTAATGAAAATTTCCGTCATTTAGAAACAGCATTGCTAGATCGTCGTATTGATCAGGTGGATGGTATTTTATTTGATCTAGGTGTTTCGTCACCGCAACTTGATCGGGGCGATAGAGGATTTAGCTATCACCAAGAAGCGAAGTTGGACATGCGTATGAACCAATCTCAGACTTTAACAGCTTTTGAAATTGTGAACACATGGTCATACAACCAACTCGTATCCATATTTTTTAAATATGGTGAAGAGAAATTTTCTAAACAAATTGCTCGCAAAATTGAACATCATCGTCAACAAAAGGATATTACGACAACACAGGATTTGGTTGACATCATCAAAGAGGCGATTCCTGCTCCGGCTCGAAGAAAAGGCGGTCATCCTGCAAAACGTATTTTTCAAGCATTACGAATTACAGTTAATGATGAATTACAAGTATTTTCAGATGCATTGCTTCAGGCAGCTCGAGTCACTGGGATGAACGGTAGAATTGTAGTCATTACGTTTCATTCCTTAGAAGATCGCATTTGTAAACAGGCTTTTAAAGCATGGAGCAAACCAAAACCTTTACCAAGAAACTTCCCGGTCGTACCAGAAGGGTATGAAGCGCCTTTTCAATTGGTAACCAAAAAGCCAATCAGTGCTTCCGATGAAGAATTAACGAATAACCGTCGCGCGCGTTCTGCCAAACTTAGAATCGTCGAAAAGAAATTAGAATGGGATGAAACATTTAACAATGTAGGAAGGTGGAGACAATAATGCAAACAAATCATGCACGAAAATGGGATTACTCCTCAACAGTACATAGACCATCGAGAGAAAATCAAGTAAAAGTTAAAGTTCATAAACAAGGTTGGATTACAAAAGGCGAAAAAATATTGTATACTATTGTTGGAATCATGTTGCTTGTTGCTACATATGTTATTGTTTCATTTGCTTCTACGACAGATGCATTGAATCGAGACATTCAATCTTTAGAGCAGGAAATTTCGGACCAGCAGGTAGCGAATGAAGATTTGCTTATAAAAGTTGAAGCACTCAGTGAACCTGCACGTATTACTAGAATAGCTAAAGAAAATGGTTTTACAATCAGCTCAGAGGTTAAACAAGCACAGGGGTATAACAACTAACTTAGGTGATGCTATGATGAAGAATAAAAGAACCCATGTGATGGCAGGCGTTTTCATGTGTTTGTTTGTCGGAGCTTTTTTAATTATTGTCGGACGTGTCCTTTACATTCAAGCCGTTGGTCAAGTAGATGGTGTTTCCTTAAAAGAGTGGGCGGAAGACAAGAGAACATCAACATACTATTTAAATTCCGAACGTGGGAAAATATTAGATAGTAATGGTATGACATTAGCGTATGATCGAATGAATTATCGTTTATATGCGGTTGTTTATGAAGAATATTCGAGCCAATCAAAAGAGCCAAAACATCTGCATGATCCAGAAAAAGCTGCAGCGGCGTTAGCCCCTATTTTAGATTTAGATGAAGATACACTCCTAGAACGGCTTGAGAATAGCTTGGCGGATGAAGACATAAAGCAGATCGAATTCGGTTCCGCCGGTCGATCATTGTCACTTGATGAAAAAGAAGAAATTGAAGCTTTAGACATACCTGGGTTATATTTCGAAAAAGAGCCTAGCCGTTATTATCCTAACGGTGTATTTGCATCTCATATATTAGGATTTGCTCGTAACGAATCAATTGAAGACTCAAATGAAGAAGTCATAACAGGGATTACGGGTATTGAAAAAGTGAAAAATGATATTTTGAGTGGGGAAGATGGTTATGTGTCTTACCAGAAAGATAAATATCAGAAAAAACTACTTGATCCAAAAGAAATTGTCAAAGAACCGGTGGATGGTCAACAAATATTTTTAACCATTGATCAAAAGGTACAAATTTTACTAGAGGACATCATGACTGAGGTAGAAGAGGATTATGATCCAGAACGTATGACAGCCGTTATTATGAAAGCTAAAACGGGCGAGATTGTTGCGATGAGCAACCGACCAAGTTATGATCCTAATAATCCAGTAGATGTGGTCAACTGGTATAATGATGTAATTTCCACACCTTATGAACCCGGTTCAACTGTTAAAATGTTCACATGGGCTGCAGCAATTGATTCCGACAATTATAATGGAGATGAAAAGTATAAATCGGGTTCATATCAGATCAACCCCGCTGTTGCAAAAATCAACGATCATAATGGTGGTAAAGGTTGGGGAAAAATCACATTTGATGAAGGGTTTGCCCGCTCTTCAAATGTCGCGGCTTCAAAATTGGTTTGGGAAAAGATGGGACCTGAGCTTTTCTTAGAATATTTAGAAGCATTTGATTTTGATAAAGTAACAGGCATTGATTTGCCTGGTGAAGTTTCTGGACGTATTTTGTATAATTGGCCAAGAGAAAAGTTAACAACGTCATTTGGTCAAGGAAGTACCGTCACGCCGATACAACAAGTTAAGGCAGCATCGGCCATTGCAAATGATGGAAAAATGATGCAGCCTTATGTGATAAAGGAAATTCTTGATCCTGATACGGGGGAAGCAGTTGAAAGCACATCTCCAACGGTTGTGAGTGAACCGATTACTTCAGAAACAGCAGAGCAAGTAAGAGGTTTATTAGATTCAGTTGTTAATGGGGAAAATGGGACTGGAAAAGCTTTTAAATTAGATAATTATTCTGTTATTGGTAAAACAGGTACAGCACAAATTGCAAAAGATGGGAACTATTTATCAGGTGAAAACAATAATATCTATTCTTTTTTAGGTATGGCGCCAAAAGATGACCCTGAATTAATTATGTATGTATCAGTTACGCAACCAAAGACAGAAGACAATGAAACAGGTGCGACACCTGTATCTTATATTTTTCGAAATGTCATGGATAACAGTTTGAACTACTTAAATATTGCACCTGATAAGGAGGATCATGGTACCACTCAAACATTTGAGGTGCCTGAATTTGCTGATAAATCAACAACCTCTGTAGAGAAAGAATTAGACGAACTTGGTGTTCAAGCAACAATTATTGGAGATGGGGAGCAAATTACCCAAGCAAATGTCCAACAAGGAGAGCAGATGTTTTTAAATGATCGGTTAATTTTAATAACCGATGAACCAACAATGCCAGATATTACAGGTTGGTCGCTGCGTGACGCACTCGAGCTTGCTTCTTTATTGGATTTGAAAATTGAACATATCGGAAACGGCTATGTTGTGTCACAAAGCATTAAAAAAGGTGCGTCAATTAAAAAGGATGACTATTTAGGTATTGAATTAGAATCCCCAATAGATAAGAAAGAACAAAAAAGTTCAAATGAGGATAACGATCAAGAGACAGAAGACGAAGACACATCAACAGAAAATAATGAACCATAATCATTTACGAATCGATAGAAACAGTGTTCTAATCAAAAAAGCACCGTCATATATTGTGATACAAGCTGATATCGGAAAGGACGTTTTAAAGATGAAGCATGTATCACTTTTGACTGTGAAAAAACGATTAGTGGCTGTTTTTATTTTTGGTTTAATATTGTTTTTTATCATTAATATACGGCTTGGGTATGTTCAGTTTATTTCCAGTGGTGAACTGTCCGAGAAGGCAGTGGATTTATGGAGTCGTGATATTGTATTTGAGCCTGAGAGAGGCCATATTTTAGATAGAAATGGGGATGTGTTAGCCGAAAATAAGTCTGCACCATCTGTTGTTGTTGTGCCGAGACAAGTGACGGATCCAGAATATACGGCAAAACAGCTGGGAGACATTTTAGATATACAATATGACAAAGCATATGAAACCATTACAAAAAATGCATCAAGTGTTGATGTACGGCCAAAGGGTAAAAAAATAAGTAAAGATCAGGAAAAGGCCATTAGACAGTTAAAGATGGACGGCGTTTATCTTGCCAAGGATTCAAAACGTCATTATCCGTATGATGACTATTTATCACATGTTTTAGGTTTTACTGGAATTGATAATCAAGGATTAATGGGTTTAGAACTATATCATGATGAAAAGCTTGCTGGTAAGCAAGGGAGTTTATCCTATTTTTCAGATGCTAAGGGCGGAAAGCTAAATCAAATTTCAGATATTTATAAATCACCTGTTGATGGTTTGCACCTCCGGACAACAATCGATTCTAAAGTGCAAACAGTCATGGAACGAGAATTAGATTTAGCTGTAGCGGAATATAACCCTGATGGTGCATTGGCTATTGCTGTGGATCCGAAGACAGGGGGGGTGCTTGGTATGACAACACGCCCTAATTTTAGTCCGGAAAATTATCAAGCCGTTGACTCTGATATTTTTGATCGTAATCTTCCGATATGGAGCACTTTTGAGCCTGGGTCTACTTTTAAAATCATTACATTAGCTGCGGCATTGGAAGAAAAGAAAGTTGATTTAGAAGAAGATGAGTATCATGATAATGGTAGTATTTCCGTAGGTGGAACACATTTAAATTGTTGGAAAAGTGGTGGGCATGGGAGTCAATCCTATTTAGAAGTCGTACAAAACTCATGTAACCCGGGCTTTGTTAATTTAGGTATGTTACTCGGTAAGGAAAAGTTATTTACCTATATTGAAAAATTCGGTTTTGGGGAAAAGACAGGCATTGATTTGCAAGGGGAAGGTAGTGGTATTTTATTTAGTCTTGATCAAGTTGGACCTGTTGAGTTAGGGACAACATCATTTGGTCAAGGTGTTTCTGTGACACCTATTCAACAAGTTATGGCTGTTGCAGCTGCCATTAATGGCGGTGAGCTGTATGAACCGTTTATTGCAGAATCCTGGGTCGATCCAGTTACAGGCAAAACGATTGAATCACACGAACCACATATGAAGCAAAAGGTCATTTCCGAATCAACATCTGAAGAAATACGAAATGCTCTAGAATCGGTTGTAGCTGAAGGCACCGGTAGACCAGCATATGTAGACGGCTACCGAGTTGGGGGGAAAACTGGAACGGCACAAAAAGTTGGTGAAGATGGCAATTATTTAGCAAATGATCATATCGTATCTTTTATCGGTTTTGCCCCTGCAGATGATCCGGAAATTGTTGTTTATGTTGCGATTGATAATCCGAAAGATACAATTCAATTTGGTGGCGTTGTCACAGCGCCAATTGTTGGAACGATTATAGATGATAGTTTAAGAGCGATGGATGTTGAACCCCGTTCAGACGGCATAGAAAAGGATTATCAGTGGCCTGAACAGCCCAAAGTTGAGGTGCCCGATTTAATTGGCCTTGAACAAGCTGAACTGACAGAGTATATGGTGAATTTATCGATAGAAACAAACGGATCAGGTTCATATGTCATTGACCAAGAACCAAAGCCAGGTACCAAGCTCGAACAAGGCGCAACAATTAGAATTTATATGGGAGAGAAATAGATCGTGCATCAGAGGGGAATTTGTTATAATCGATAAGCAACCCCTTTTAGCATTACAAACGCCAATCGTTCAAATGGCGTACTCAATAGGATTGAAAAGGTCATGTGAATTAAAGTCATATAGAATAGGGTGTTGCAGATGAGATTAAAAGATATTCTATCATTATTGCCATTCTATGAGACTGAAGCAAATATTGATAGATTAAATATTAATAGCATTGAAATTGATCATCGTCTTATTAGGCAAGGAGATCTTTTCATTTGCCAGCGTGGTTTTACCGTTGATGGTCATGCGTTTGCCCAACAAGCAGTTGATAACGGGGCATGTGCAGTCGTGGCTGACCATCCACTTAATATATCGATACCAGTCATCATTGTACGGGATACGAACCGTGCATTGTCACTCATCGCAGCTATTTTTTATGATTATCCATCTGAAAAATTCCCATTAATTGGTGTGACAGGTACAAATGGCAAGACAACAACAACGTATTTACTGGATGCGATTTTTAAACATATGAAACAAAAAACAGGCTTAATCGGAACCATACAAATGAAGATCGGTCAAGAAACATATCCAGTTAAAAATACGACACCAGACGCTTTACAACTTCAAAAAGCATTCCATCACATGTATAATAAACAAGTTGATATTGCAATTATGGAAGTGTCCTCACATGCACTTGATATGGGACGTGTTTATGGTTGTGATTTTGATATAGCGGTGTTTACGAATCTATCAGAAGAACATTTGGATTATCATAAAACAATGGACCACTATTTATTTGCAAAGAGTTTTTTATTTTCACAGTTAGGTAATACATATAAGACAATCAGACCAAAATATGCGATCATTAACAATGATGATCCGTACCGGGCATCGATTGATAAATCAACGGCACAACCATTGATTACATATGGATGTGGTAAAAACGCGGATGTCATGGCCCATAATATTCAACTCAGTGCCAGCCACACGTCATTTCAAGTTGTAACACCGATGGGAAACGTTGCAATCTACAGTCATCTTATTGGCATCTTTAACGTATATAATATACTTGCCGCGATCAGTGTTGCTGTTGCGAGACAGATACCACTTTCTGTAGTCAAGGAAGCGATAGAAGATGTAAAAGGTGTGAATGGTAGATTTGAGCAAGTCATTGCTGGTCAGCCTTATGCAGTTATTGTTGATTTTGCTCATACACCAGATTCCTTAGAAAATGTCTTGCGTACAATTCAACAATTTTCTAAAGGCCACATTTATTTAGTCGTTGGTTGTGGTGGTGATCGTGACCGTTCTAAACGGCCACAAATGGCGAATATTGGTTTAACTTATGCTGATCATGTTATTTTTACATCCGACAATCCACGAACAGAGGACCCAGCTGACATATTGTCTGATATGACAAGAAACCTTGAAAAGACGCATTATGATGTGATTGAAGATAGAAGAACGGCAATTTTTCAAGCGATTCAATATGCAAATGAAAATGATGTTGTTTTAATTGCTGGTAAAGGGCATGAAGCATATCAAGAAATCAAGGGGACGACTTATGCGTTTGATGATCGTGTCGTGGCAAAAGAAGCAATTAGACAAAAGGAGCAATCGTAATGTTATTTACAACACATTGGCTACAAACCATTTTTCAAGAAACGAATGATTATACAAAAGAAGAGCGTAACATTGATAAGGTAAATACCGATAGCCGACAACAGGAGCGACAATCATTATTTGTTCCAATCGTTGGTGAACAGTTTGATGGTCATGCCTATCTATTGCAGGCCATCGAGGGTGGGGCAATCGCCACTTTATGGCAACATAATCGCGCACTCCCAGATGATCTACCTACTGATTTTTTAGTTTTCTTTGTTGAAGATACAACAACAGCTTTACAGCAATTAGCACATGCCTACCGACAAAAGATTAACCCAACCGTCATTGGTATTACAGGGTCAAATGGTAAAACAACAACAAAAGATCTTGTAACATCCGTTGTCGGTACAGTCTATAAAACACATGCAACAATTGGAAATTTTAATAATCATATTGGGCTTCCTTTAACCATTCTTGATATGCCAGCTCAAACAGAGATGTTGGTACTTGAAATGGGGATGAGTAATTTTAAAGAGATTGAATTGCTCTCAGATATTGCGAGACCAAATTATGCCATCATTACAAATATTGGTGAATCACATATTGAATATTTAGGAACACGGGCAGGTATTGCAGAAGCGAAACTAGAAATTACATATGGTATGAATCCAAGTGGTACACTTATAGTGGACGGTGACGAATCGTTGCTACAGTCTATAACGAAACCAGATAAAGTCATAAAATGTGGCTTGGGAGAAGAAAATGATGTGATCATTCATGACATTTCTTTAAAAGAACAGTATACTCAATTTAGAGTAGATCTTGACAAAAGTGATTATTGCATCCCACTATTAGGCAAACATCATGCTAAAAATGCAACTTTTGCAATTACAATAGGAAAAGCTTTAGATATAAGCATAGAAAATATTAAACAGGGACTAACAGACTTAAATATCACGTCGATGCGTTTTGAAATTTTACAAGGCCAAAACGATGTGGCTATTATTAATGATGCCTATAATGCTTCACCAACATCGATGAAAGCAAGTATCGACGTCGTGAAACAAATGACAGGCTATCAAAAAAGGATTCTGATTCTTGGTGATGTATTTGAACTTGGGGAGCAGTCAGAACAACTCCATGCCTCAGTGGCGGACGTCATTACGCACCCAATTACAAATGTGTATACATATGGACAAGATGCTAAATGCATTACGGATCATGTTCGTATGCAACAGCCAGCTATAGTGTGTCAACATTTTAAAAATCAGACATCTTTGATTCAAACAATAAAAACGTTCTTAGATCCAGACACACTCATTTTATTTAAGGCATCACGTGGCATGCAATTTGAAACATTAGTCAAATCTATTTTATAAAAAACAATAATATGTAGATCATGTTTTTTGATGGACTTTTGAACATTTATTGATGGATTCGTTCTTTTAGTGGACGGTTTGTATGAGGAGGAAATAGACGTGGATATTTATGTATTAATGATTACAATTGCGATAGGCTTTTTAATTACCGTCCTGACATCGCCGCTTTTCATCCCTTTTTTGCGTCGTCTAAAGTTTGGCCAAAGTATAAGGGAAGAAGGGCCCAAGTCACACATGAAAAAAGCGGGCACACCGACAATGGGGGGCATTATGATTGTTTTAAGTGCCGTAATAACATCTATTATTATGGTTAAAAAATTTAGTGCACAACCGATTGGTCATGAATTATGGCTCCTTATTTTTGTCATTGTAAGTTACGGTTTAATTGGTTTCTTAGATGACTTTATTAAAATTATTATGAAACGCAATGAAGGGCTCACATCTAAACAAAAAATGATTGGTCAACTAGGCGTCGCGATTATTTTTTATTTTATATTGCGAGGCTTCGACTTTCCAACATATATTCAAATACCGGGTACAAGCATTCAATGGGAATTGGGATGGGGTTATATATTCCTTGTCGTATTTATGCTTGTTGGTGCTTCAAATGCGGTGAACTTAACAGATGGTTTAGACGGTTTACTGGCTGGAACGGCTGCCATTGCATTTGGTGCTTTTGGAATTCTAGCTTGGTATGGTTTTCCGCAAAGTGAAGTAACGATCTTTGCTTTAGCTGTCGTTGGGTCTTTACTTGGTTTTCTTGTATTTAATTCACATCCAGCGAAAGTATTTATGGGGGATACAGGTTCACTCGCACTTGGAGCTGTCATTGCGGCCATTGCTATTTTGACAAAAATGGAAGTTATTTTAGTAATCATTGGTGGCGTGTTTGTGATTGAAACACTTTCAGTCATTATACAGGTTATTTCATTTAAAACGACTGGAAAACGGGTATTTAAAATGAGTCCGTTACACCATCATTATGAACTTTTAGGGTGGTCAGAGTGGCGAGTTGTAACGACGTTTTGGCTTATTGGTCTCGTGTTTGCTGCTTTAGGGATTTATATTGAGGTGTGGTTATAATGAAAACATTAACTGATTTCCCATATAAGCATGTACTCGTGTTAGGCCTAGCCAAAAGTGGGACAGCAGCAGCTCAATTATTGTTAAATAGTGGTGTGTCTGTTCGGATTAATGATTTAAATGCTCATAAAGAGAGCCCAGATGTGATATCTTTAATAGATCAGGGTGCAGAAATTGTGATTGGCTCTCATCCGCTTCACCTATTAGATGGTATGGAATTACTCGTTAAAAACCCAGGTATTCCGTACAACCATAAAATCGTTCAAGAAGCTGAACGAAGAAATATACCGATTATCACAGAAATTGAGCTTGCAAGTAGATTAATAGAAGGACCTGTCATTGGTGTCACCGGATCAAATGGAAAAACGACGACGACAACACTCATTACACAAATGTTAGAATATAGCCAGAAAGCTGTTCAATCGGCAGGTAACATCGGTGTGGTGGCATCAGAGGTGGCCCAAACAATGTGTAAAGAGGAAACCCTAGTATTGGAACTGTCTTCTTTCCAACTCCTTGGTGTGCAAACATTTAAGCCAAATATAGCTGTATTACTGAATATCTTTGAAGCACATTTAGACTACCATGAAACAATGGAAAATTATGAACAAGCGAAGTTTCAAGTGTTTGCCAATCAAACTGCAGATGATTATGTCGTGTACAATGCGGATGATCCAATTATCTCTCGTTCGATAGAAAATGCGGCTTCAATTACTGTCCCATTTTCTGCGGAAAGACGCCTTCCAAATGGAGCCTGGGCCGATGAAACAGCTGTTTATTTTAAAACAGACAAAATCATTGATAAGACCGATATCCAGTTAGTCGGTGACCACAATTTAGAGAATATTTTAGCTGCCATAAGCGTTGCTAAATTGAGCGGTGCAATAAATGAGGGTATTCGGCATGTTCTAAAAACATTTACAGGTGTCAAACATCGTTTGCAATATGTGACAACCATAAATGAACGCTATTTTTACAATGATTCAAAAGCGACAAATATGCTTGCAACGCAAAAAGCATTGCGCGCCTTTCAGCAACCTGTTATTTTACTCGCAGGTGGACTGGATCGGGGCAATGATTTTTATGACCTTATGCCTTATTTAAGTTTTGTAAAGGCGATGGTGACTTTTGGAGAAACGGCAGACAAATTAGTAGAAACAGCAAAAGCAGCTCAGATTGAAATTGTAAAAAAAGTTGATAATATAGCAGCGGCCGTCAGTCAAGCTTATGATTTATCAGCCCCTCGAGATGTCATTCTTTTATCCCCAGCATGTGCCAGCTGGGATCAATATAAAACATTTGAGGAAAGAGGAGACATGTTTATTCAAGCCGTGCATAAACTAACATAGGGGCTTGTCTCTTTCAATTGAATAACTTGAGAACATAAGCGGTTGGATGACGCTATCACCAAAATTCGTTTATTGTTCTATAAATGAAAACAGCCCCTTTTAAGACGACTTAAATGGGGTGTTTTTACGTTGGAAATACAAAATGAAAAACAGAAGGTTGACATGTTCTTATTGTTGACGATCGTTATACTATTAATGATTGGTATTGTCATGGTATATAGTTCCTCTCATATTTGGGCTGATTACAAATATAATGACACTTTCTTTTTTGTAAAAAGACAAATTTTATTTGCTTCTGTCGGGATCGTGGCTATGCTTTTGATCATGCGGATTCCATATTGGCATTGGAAGCGGTATGCCAAAGCTATTTTGATTATTTGTTTTATATTACTTATCATTGTCAAAATTCCAGGCATCGGAATTGTGCGTGGTGGCGCTCAAAGTTGGATTGGTATTGGTGCATTTAGTATTCAGCCATCTGAATTTATGAAACTAGGTTTAATCATTTTTTTAGCTACGTATTTATCGGTTCATCAAAGAAAAATTAAATCACTAACAAAAGGTTTCTTACCAGTTATCGGGCTTGTATTTGTGGCATTTGGATTAATTATGCTTCAGCCTGATCTCGGAACAGGTGTTGTGTTAGTTTTAACATGTATGATTATGATATTTGCGGCTGGCGCAAACATATCTCATTTTATTTATTTAAGTTTTATTGGGTTGGCAGGATTCGTTTTTTTAATTGCCTCTGCACCTTATCGAATTAGTCGCATTACCGCATTTTTAAATCCTTGGAATGACCCTTTAGGTGATGGCTTTCAAATTATTCAATCTTTATATGCGATTGGTCCAGGACGTTTAATGGGCATTGGTTTGGGTAATAGTTTACAAAAGTATTTTTACTTACCTGAGCCACAAACTGATTTTATTTTTGCTATTTTAGGTGAAGAACTCGGTTTTATCGGGGGCTCTATACTCATTTTACTGTTTGCATTATTATTTTGGCGAGGTATATTAGCAGCTGTTCGAGCACCAGATATTTTAGGGTGTTTTATGGCGCTTGGTATTGTCGCTATGCTTACCTTACAAGTGATGATTAATATCAGTGTCGTGATTGGACTGATTCCCGTCACAGGTATTACGTTACCATTTTTAAGCTACGGGGGGTCATCTTTAACACTGACACTTTGTTCGGTTGGCATATTACTTAATATTAGTCGATACTCAAAAATTTTATGAAATTGTAATATGGCTGATATGTATTTATCGTTAAAAGATTGGTAAACTAGTGAAGTATGTGCTAGACGCATAACTTTAATGTATAATACGTTTATATAGTTAAAAAACTGTAGATTGTTTCATATTTTAGTAAAAAGGAAGCAAATGAAATGGAAAAAAAACGTGTTGTATCTATTGAGGACAGAATACCAAAACTAAAACAAATGCGTAAGAAAAAGGCCAATAGGCGTCTGGTATTATATCTCTCTATTTTTTTTATATTAATATCTATTGTTATCTATTTACAATCTCCACTCAGTAATGTCCACCATATTGTTGTCAATGGGAATCGATTGATTCCTGATGATGATATAATCAGGGAGTCCAAGTTGACAACAGATACCAATATTTGGACGATCAAGCAACAAGATGTAGAAAATCTCTTAAGTGAAATGGATTTAATTGATACAATAGACGTTCAAAAGAAATTACCATGGACGGTCAACATTGATATTACGGAACATAATATCATTGGATATCTTGAAGAAGAGAGCGCATTTCGGCCAATTATCGGAAATGGAACAAAGCTATCACCGACTGAAAACAGTGGTGATGCGCCAATTTTGATTGACTTTTCCGATGAAGAATATTTAACAAAAATGACAAGTGAATTAGAAGAACTGCCAGAAAGTATTATGAACTTAATTTCAGAAATTTATTGGCAGCCTACATCAAAAAACAAAAATAAAATCATACTTTACATGACAGATGGTTATATTGTTGACGGAACGATCAGAAACTTTGCTGAAAAAATGCAAGTTTATCCATCCATTGTTTCTCAACTTGACGCAGATGACCAAGGTATTATTCACATTGGTGTAGGGGCTTATTTTGAAAAAATAGAAAAAAACAATGAAGATACGGATTAGAGCGTGAAATACATAATTAAACGTGTTATTATTACAATAATACCATTAAATTATGAGGTCAAAAGTTAATCTATGAAAAATGTGTATTTTAAACGATTCGGTCTATCAATCATGAAACGAAATGTTTTATTCGGGGGGTGCCTTGTTTGAATAATAGTGAAATACTTGTAAGTCTTGATGTTGGTACAGCGGATATAAAAGTAATTATTGGTGAAGTATTAAATGATTCTTTAAATGTGATTGGTGTGGGAACAGCACAATCCAAAGGCATGAAAAAAGGTGCCATTGTTGATATCGACCAAACAATCAATTCAATACGAACTGCTGTTGAACAGGCTGAACGAATGGTTGGAATGGATATAGAACGTGTTGTTGTTGGAATTAATGGCAATCATATTGAATTACAACCATGTCATGGCGTTGTTGCAGTTCAAAGTGATGATAGGGAAATTACAAATGAAGATATAACGAGAGTCATAGATGGGGCTCAAGTTGTATCAATTCCACCTGAGAGAGAAATTATTGATGTGATCCCAAAACAGTTTATTGTTGATGGTTTGGATGAGATCACAGACCCACGCGGTATGATCGGTGTTCGGCTTGAAATGGAAGGTACGATCATTACATGTTCTAAAACTGTCTTACATAATATCTTGAAGTGTGTTGAAGGGGCGCAGCTGGAAATATCTGATATTTGTTTGCAACCACTTGCAGCTGGTACAGTCGCTTTATCAAAAGATGAACGCAATTTGGGTATCGCACTCATCGATGTTGGTGGCGGTTGTTCTACTGTTTCTATATTTGAAAACAATCATCTTGTTGCAACGAGCGTTATTCCATTAGGTGGTGACAATATAACCCGTGATCTATCGATTGGTTTAAGAACATCCACTGAAGAAGCAGAAGAGATTAAAATCAATTATGGACATGCATTTTATGATGATGCTCAGGAAGATGAAGAATTTGAAGTTGCCATTATAGGAAGCAACGAAAAACAAATTCATAACCAGTTAGAAATCTCTGATATGATTGAAGCAAGACTAGAAGAAATATATGCTTTTGCTGCGAGAGAAATTGTGAAAATGGGTTACCAGCAACTACCAGGTGGTTTTGTACTCACTGGTGGTACAATGAAAATGCCAGGGGCACTCGAACTTGCGCAGGCGATATTAGTTGGCAATGTTCGCATGGCCATACCAGATTATATTGGCGTTCGCGAGCCACAATTTACCGCAGGAGTCGGGATCTTGCAATTTGCTGATTATAATGCGAAAATACAAGGAAAAGAATTATTTCCATCTGTTATGATGAATAATCAAGAAGAGAAACCAAAACGCAGTCGACAGAAATCAAGTTCAAATGAGCAGAAAGAAAGTAAAAAAGAATCTAGAATAGCTAATTTATTTAAGTACTTTTTTGAGTAAACAAGCGTTCCGAAATCATTATGTATACTATACTTTGAAAAAGTGTATTCATTGCATAAGGTCTACATAAATTAGCGGCTAGAAAACTTGTAATTATACATATTAGGAGGAACGAAATATGTTAGAATTTGAGTCAGAATTAGATCATCTAGCTAGAATTAAAGTCATCGGAGTTGGCGGTGGCGGTAATAATGCTGTAAATAGAATGATAGAGCATGGTGTTGAAGGGGTAGAATTTATTGCGGTCAACACAGATGCACAAGCACTTAATTTATCAAAGGCCGAAGTGAAATTACAAATTGGTGGTAAATTAACTCGTGGCCTTGGGGCAGGTGCAAATCCTGAAGTAGGTAAAAAGGCTGCGGAAGAAAGTAAAGAACAACTTGAAGAGGCTTTAGATGGCGCTGATATGATTTTTGTAACAGCTGGTATGGGCGGTGGAACAGGTACAGGTGCTGCACCCATTATTGCGCAAATTGCTAAAGATCTTGGCGCACTTACCGTTGGTGTTGTTACAAGACCATTTTCATTTGAAGGACGTAGACGTTCTACACAAGCGATTTCGGGAATTGAATCACTGAAAAATAGTGTCGATACACTCATCGTTATTCCGAATGATCGTTTACTGGAAATTGTTGATAAAAACACACCAATGCTTGAGGCGTTCAGAGAAGCAGATAATGTACTACGTCAAGGTGTACAAGGTATATCAGACCTCATTGCGAAACCTGGTCTCATTAATGTTGACTTTGCAGACGTGAAGACCATTATGTATGATAAAGGATCTGCCCTGATGGGAATCGGCCTGGCAACTGGTGAGACACGAGCAACAGAAGCAGCGAAAAAAGCCATCTCTTCACCATTATTAGAAACATCCATTGATGGTGCTCATGGTATATTAATGAATATTACAGGTGGTACAAACTTAAGTCTTTACGAGGTGCAAGAAGCAGCAGACCTCGTCACATCAGCAGCTGATAATGAAGTTAACGTGATCTTTGGTTCTGTTATTAACGAAGATTTGAAAGATGAGATTATTGTCACTGTTATTGCGACTGGTTTTAGTGATCTTGAAAAAGATAATCAACAACAGCAACAACAGCCGTCAATGCAAAGACAACGGCCTGTGACACACCAGCAACAGCATGCAGCAACACAAGCACCAGAGGAGACACAAGATCGTCAGCAACAACAACATCAACAAGAGCCACAAACAAATTACACTGAAGATACATTAGATATACCGACATTTTTAAGAAATCGTAATCGAAAATAAAAATAATTATCTAACGTTTTATGGTTGTACAATATTTGACGTTGGTGAAAAATAAATCATGTTTTTTCAAAATAAGAAACGTGATGAACTTTCACTAACGTCTTTTTCTATTATCATTATATGTAATAAAGCCAACAATATGAATCATTCTAATTGTTGGCTTTATTTTTGTTTTAAAATATAAAAATAAAATATTAAGCGATTTATTTTCCTTCTAGTATGATCTGATAAAGTAAAGCATAATATGTATCATAATATAAAAAGCCTAAAAATATTTGAATATTGGCTAAAATAATATCAAGGGGGTTAATAAGTCATATGAAAGGAAAGCGCATTCTTTCTATTTTGGGATTTGTTTTAAGTGTCATATTGTTGGTGGCTTGCTCTGACACATCCAACGGAGGAGATACAAATGCAGACAATGATAACGACAAAGAGAAAGAAAATGATAAGAATGACGGGCGTGATCTCAACAATAATGATTCAGAATCAGCCGAAGATATTACACTACGTTTCTGGTATCCGGGTGACCCAGAAGAGGTAGACGAACGTTTAGGTGAACGCTTCCCACATATTACATTTGAATGGAATGACATACAAGTCGTTAACGCTTATCGGGAAACAATGGAAGATGAATTTGCTAAAGATCAAATACCAGATATCATGGTCCTAACAGATTATAGTTTGTCGGTGTTGGACAGTTACGACATGGTTTATGATTTAACATCTCTGATTGATAAACATAACTTAGATATGGATAATTGGCCAGAGCATAGAGTTCAAGCAATGCATGCACACAAACCGGACGATGAAGGCATCTATTCTCTGCCAGCTAATTTAACAAAGTTCGCCCTAGCATATAATAAAAAAGTATTTGATCAGTTTGGTGTTGACTATCCAACAGATGATATGACATGGGATGAAGTGATTGACCTTGCTAAGAAAGTGACTGGAGAGAAAGATGGGGTACAATATAGAGGTTTGGATATCGCAGCTGATGGACACATGGTTGGCATGCTTGATAACTGGATTGTTAATGCCGATGACGAGGTGCAGTTTGAAGGGCGTGAAGATGTCAAGAAGCTATTTAGTCTCATAGAGACTGTAGCAGACATCCCTGGCAATATTCCGGATAATGATAAGGAAGACTTCTTTGATCCATGGAGCTATGAAATCTATAATGAAGGAAATGTTGCGATGACAGTACATGCGCGTTATATCGCTCCTGGTTTCGAGGAAGCAGCAGAAGAAGGTAAAATTGATTATGATGACTTTGATTTTGTCAGTTGGCCTATTTGGGACGAGGATAACCCAACACAACCATATACTGATGGAACCTTTTATGCTATATCTCCGCATACTGACTATCCTGATGAGGCCTTTGAAGTTATTGAATATTTAATTTCCGATGAATGGCTAGAAGAGCATGATCCAATCGATTATAACTCGGATATACTCAAAGATAAAAATATGGCAGCATTTGAGCGACATCCTTTAAATGTGCCTGATGGTAGAAGTTCCGAATATCAAGTAACTACAGGTCGGGTGATGTTTGGTAGGTACGCCAATAAAATTATATATGAGGATATTGATGTAAATACAGCGATCCGGGAAGCTCAA
>Ga0209487_1001341_pt1 | contig 20942 bp, 16 predicted proteins | sample Poulit2012_FD_187524 | JGI IMG/M metagenome (GOLD analysis project Ga0209487, IMG submission 187524) | Agricultural soil microbial communities from Georgia to study Nitrogen management - Poultry litter 2012 (SPAdes) (version 2) | ecosystem: Environmental > Terrestrial > Soil > Agricultural land...
ATTTGGGTCAATTAACCTAATAAATCGGTTCATATTCTAGATTGTTCTGATTCAATTGACCGTTTATTCATGAAATTAACAAGTCTAGTTGTTTGTGGTAATGGAAAATAGGCCAGATGGCCTTGAATCGTTGACCGATTGGATGAGAGTTAGTACAGGACTTTTATAAGAGAACTAAAGTCATCCAATTTACAGTAAAAGGAACTCTAAAGTTAAAACTATAATTTAAATTTTTGTAACTTGAGCTAAATGCTACTACCAAGATGAAGTAGTTAAATTTAAATTAACCTTAAATATTATATCATGAAAACCAAGGAATATACCAACGGAGAGGTTACAATTCTATGGAAGCCTGAAAAGTGCATTCATTCTGGAATATGCGTAAAAACATTACCCAAAGTATATAATCCAAAGGAAAAACCATGGGTGAAACCAAATAATGCAACATCAGAAGAGCTGATAGACCAAGTTTCAAAATGTCCTTCAGGTGCATTAAGTATAAAACCAAAAGATACGGAGTAGTGCTACTATAAAATACAAACTGAAATCTAAATCAGGAATTGTAATTTTAAACAGCTAATTGATGAAAGAAAAAGAGTTCTATCTATAAGTAGCAAGCTACTTATAGATAGAACTCTTTTGCATTTAGCTAAGTGTCAATAGAATGGTTTAGAAGTATACTTTTGAATGGATGCAATATACTTAACTTGCAAAAACCAGTTTGCAATCACTATTTTACTTTAGTCTGATTACTTCCCGATACAATAAGTGCTGTTGTAGTGTTTACAAGGGTTTATTTGCGTCGAGGTACAATAGAGGTGCAAAAAACAACTAGATAAAAGGGAAATAGAAAACTTATTGTCGTAGTCTTAGATAGAATAGGAAGATAGCTAAATATATTTATTGTATAATTATTATCATGAATTATTATACGCCTTGCTCTAATTTTCATGATAATAATACACTGATAAAAGCAGTAGCTATTATATATTTCAATCGTTACAAACAGATCAACTAATGCTAAAATATCTAAATATCCTTTAAATTATAAGCCTTAGTTACATATTTAATTGAAGTTATTTATTCTCTAGCTAGTAAAAGTAATACATGTCACTTGTTTATTTGTGTTAATATGTGTTACTTTGTGTCAAAACGATAGTGTTATGTATGAATCAAGCTTTTTAACTGTAGAAGAAATTTCTGAAAATCTTAAAGTTACTCGACAGACTGTATCTAAGTATATTCATTCCAAAGAATTAAATGCGGTAAAAATTAATAAAACCTATAGGATAACTCGAGATGACTTTGAGGAGTTTTTGAGGGAAAACTCTACTTCAAATGAACCTAAAATTTCTTATATGCGAAATACAAAAAACTGTGTTTTGCAATATGCTAATAAATCTGATGTAAATGATATTCTTTCACCAAATGAAAATGGTGTTCTTAATGAAATAGAAATTAATCATCAAGGAATTGAAAATAAATTTATTTTTGGGGATAATTTTTATGTATTAAAGGAGTTATTAACCTCTCATAAAGGAAAAGTAGACCTGATATATATTGATCCTCCATTTGGTACTGGACAAAATTTTAACTCAATTAATGATGATACTGCTTATTCAGATAAGGTTGTGGATAGTGATTTTCTAGAGTTTTTAAGGAAGAGACTGTTTTTACTTAAAGAGTTACTTTCAGAAAAAGGTAGTATTTATTTACACATAGATAAAAAGATTGGGCATTACGTTAAGATTATTATGGATGAGGTTTTTGGGTCTGATAATTTTATAAATGATATTACTCGCATTAAATGTAATCCTAAAAACTTTGCTAGAAATGCATATGGCAATTATTCTGATATGATATTATATTATGCAAAAAACAGGGATAAGCAAATATGGAATGAGGTAAGAGAAAAAATGTCAGTATTAAAACGTGATCAGCTTTTTCCAAAAAAACATCCAAAATTTGGACGTTATACTACTCATCCCATTCATGCTCCAGGAAAAACTATTAATGGCGACACAGGATTAGAATGGAAAGGGCAAATGCCTCCTAAAGGGAGACATTGGCGATACTCAAGAAAGGTCTTAGATGAGTTAGATGCTAAAGGATTAATAGAATGGTCATCAACGGGAAACCCTAGGAAAATTGTGTTAGCAAAGGATCATAAAGGTTTTAAAATACAAGATATATGGGAGTTTAAAGATAGAGGACTTTCTTATGTAGACTATCCTACTCAAAAAAACCATGAGTTATTGGAAAGAATTATTGAAAACTCATCAACAGAGGAGTCAATAGTTCTTGATTGTTTTGCTGGATCTGGTGGTACATTAAAGATTGCAAATCAATTAAACCGAAAGTGGATTGGTATTGATAATTCAAGCCATTCATTTGAGGTAATTAAAGATACTTTTAACAAAGAAAATATAGTCTGTAATTTTTATGAATATCAAACATTAATTTAATCTAAGAAGGTGTTTAAGTAGTCTTCTAATAGTAATGAACTTATTAAATCATAAGGAAACTCTTGAACTTGAACATTTATTTTATCATTAATTAAAGAATCATTGATTTTATGAGTAGCCCATGGAAATCCATCAATTATACCTACTCTAATAACGCTACCTCTTTGATTTCTACAAAAGTCTAAGACATCTCTGATTTGGTTGTTTTGGTTACCTCCTGATCGTCCAATCCATTTAGCTTCACCAACTATGTAAGTACGATTAACCTTAGCAACCATATCTGGTCTTTTATCTAAGTTTTGATTCAAGAAGTCATTAATAAATATCTTACCCTCCTCTTCTGAAGAGTCTAATATAAAAATTCCCCTTGAAGAGTCTTTGAACTCTTCAAGGGTTAATGATTGAAAATTTGATTTTAACCAATTTGTAAACATTGGCCCCATTTGTGTATTTAGTTTAGGGGCGGATTCTAATCTTACAACTAATTCTTCAGCTGTCATAGCATAAAGAGTATCTGCTATTCTTTCTATTTGCCTTGGATTTAACTCCAAGCAATTGCGAACATGTTTTATCATGTAAGCTAACGGTTCGTCATAAGGAAACTTAATCTTACTCTGAAGAATATCAATTAAAACATCAGTTTGTCTACTTTGATGTGCAGAAATTATTCTTCTCCTTAATCTAATATCTAACCGATTTGGAACTGCGGTTTCAAGTGGGTAGACTGTTAATAAATTATCCAAATATGGAGTGTTAGAAAATAACTCCATACTCCTAAGTACCCATTGATTTATTTCATCCCTTTCGTCTTCAATATCTATTGTACGTCTCATATTTTAATGAAGAATGTATTTAAATTTATGCAAACATACCAATTTAACTTTAGTTTAATGATTTAGTTGGTATGCTTTAGCCACTATAATCTTTAATTATTTTCGTATTAACATAATAATCTTCTAATCAATTGCTTTTTTCTTCAATTAAATAAGAGGTTTTGCTATATTGATTACGAAATAGATTTGTAACTATCAGAAGAAATATTTCTATAATACTCCCTACATCCATTTTTTTCCGATTGATTGTAAAAAACATAAGCTTTTAATCTATGAATGTCTAGGAATAGGGTGTTTAACTTAACATATACTAAAGGTTAATTAAAACCCTTCTCTTCAATCTATCAAAAAACTTCTTTGGACAAATATTCATCCATCTACCTTGAAGGTTGCTATTATTGTTGTATTAATGAAAATTTCAAACGTTAAATCTATTTTTATTTTTTGAGCCGATTAACCTCCCTTAATCGGCTCAAATACTAGCCTATTTTGAGCCAATTAGAAGTTTCTATTGGCTGTTGCAACACGTTGCATTTTCCGTTGCAACATGACGTTAGGCTAAATGTTTGGGTAAGGCCATCAATTTATACACTTTATAGTATGCGGGTTAAATATCCAATTTTTTATAAATCTCAATTAAATAATCACCAAGATCTAAACCTTCTTTTCTGTCCTATTCATTAGCTTTTCTTTCAAGAAGATCCGACATTCTAAAAGTAGCTAGCTTGGTTAATTGAGGTATTTTCCTTTCCCATAGGTCATAAGCTCCTACATCTGGAAATAAAACTACTTGTCTTCCTTAGAGGACTTTAGTAACTCGTTCATTCAGGTTGTAGGCACTTCCACAAGCAAGCCAAATAAACTCTGGCAAAGCTAAATGGCCGATTATTGCTGTCTTTTCACTTTCAACTATAAAATTGTTATTCCTTAGTCTTTGTGCAAAGGTTCGAAGTGAACATGTTCTGTAATGATTATCCTCGTAGTAAAATTTATATAAATGATATAAGTCTTCAAGTGGATTAAACGTTGCAAAGGATGTTACATAGCCTTCGTCTCGTAAAAACATTAAAACGCTATCGCTTTCGGTTTTATATTGATTTATTTTATTCTTAACTACATCACTTTCAATGAAGGCTTTATTTTTTAATAAACGAGTAAGACCATCTAATGAAAAATTAAAAATGCAAGGAAGTTCGGATGCGATTATTTTAGAAGCAAGTTTACGATCTTGTTTTTCTTCTGGGATAGTAACTTTCAATCTCGTTGTTTTGGCAATAAAGGACTCCTTACAATATTCACATATTCGCTCTACTTTAATATTGGTATCTCCTTTGAAATAGGTACAAATGAGGTGCAAAATGGTGCTAAATAAATCTATAATAGAAGGGTGGTAGGATTAGGTCTGAAGTGTTGTTATATGGGATTTATACAGGTAGAGTATGGGTTTGTTACTCTTTTGTTCTATGTTTGTTTAGGTAGGTTACTTCCCGATACAATATGTTTAGTTCTTTTGTTTATGGGGGTTTGTGGCTTTTGCGTGGCAAATGAGAGTCAAATATTCCTTCTTATTTAAAGTCTAAAATAAAACAGAGTAAAGAAAACTAGAATAAGAGTGAATATACAATTTTTTCAAGACAGGTCTTATTAAATAAAATAGAAACCAGAGTAGGGGATAAATAACTTGCTTTGTCATCTCTCGAAATCACTTGTGGATTTTGCTAATGAAAAGAAAAGAACTTCTCTTATTTATTGACTTATAATATTAAATCTCAAAGTTTCTCCTGTATTTCCTTGCCCCCTTGCCCAAAATCTCCTTGAGCTAATGACAACAAGTGTTTACAGTGGGCAAGGTAGGTGTAGTTTTCTTGCCCCAATAGAATATCTTACAATATTATCTCTCGAGATCACTTGTAGGATTTTGCTAATGAAAAGAAAAGAACTTCTCTTATTTATTGACTTATAATATTAAGTCTCAAAGTTTCTCCTATATTTCCTTGCCCCCTTGCCCGAAATCTTCTTGAGCTAATGACAACAGGTGTTTAAAGTGGGCAAGGTAGGTGTAGTTTTCTTGCCCCAATAGAATGTCTTACAATATTATCTCTCGAAATCACTTGTAGGATTTAGCTAGTGAAATAAAAAGAAACTTCTCTTATTTATTGACTTATAATATTAAGTCTCAAAGTTTCTCCTATAATTCCTTGCCCCCTTGCCCGAAATCTCTTTGAGCTAATGACAATAGGTGTTTACAGTGGGCAAGGAAGGTGAAGTTCACTTGCCCCAATCCTTGCCCCAACAGAATATTGCAATTGAATTAAGTTATGTAGCCTGATTCACTTACAGAAACCCAATGAAGCTTTTTATATACAGCTATATTTATATAATTATAACTGTATAAAGCACAACCCTTGTTTTACTGACTATTGCGAGTCTTTTTACGCTTTGTATATTTATATATTTGTATAATTATATAAAGTGCTATTATCGCTCTAGCTATGAAGTACCCAGCTACATTGCCTGTTGTAATAAAATAAAAATGGAAGCCTAGTGCTATAAATAGCATGAACGCAACCCCAATAAATTTAAGTATACTATCAAAGCATCCCATAGCCTCTGAATTGACTTAAAGCTTTATCTCTCCAATTAGGAAAGCATTTTCCAACTCTATTAAGTATTTCTTTTTCCCCAGCAATGCTGTTATTACATGAATCCCATTGTCATTTTCCCAATCTAATACTTCCATCTTTTTTCCTGCAATCCTTTTTGATTTTTTAGAAATCGGTAGTTCATCTACTTGATTAATGGCATCTGCACCATATTGAATAGCAGTAGATTTCTGCAAAACATTCATAGCCTTAGAAAATGTAGAAAAACTCCCTGAACCTATGCCTACTGCAACAGCTCCTGTACTAACCACACTAGCAGCCGCACCAGCTAGATTTGTTGCATTAAGCAAGCCTTTTCTTTGCTCCACAAAATAAAAGTTCTTATCATACATAGGAAGGTGAATTTGAATGTAATCTCCCTTTTTAATATTGATAGAGTCTAATACTACAAGTGCATCGCCAGTATCTTCTACAAAGTCTTTTTGGACATATATTTTCATTGCTTGCTCATAGCTTAAACCTGTATTGGCTTCTATAATCTCAACTTCTTCATTGGTTTGCGCTTGTGTTAAGCCTGTCATTAACAGTGCTAAAAGTAATAGTGTTCGTTTCATAGTTATTATTGTTTTAGTTTGATTTTTTATTTTGATTTAAAAAGGACAATCATCATCGTTATCATGATAAATAACATCTGATGGGATGTCCTTTACTGGCTCTTCTTTCGATGACTCTTCTGGTAATGGTTCTTTTGACAAAGGATATTCAGGTAAATGATCTGTAGGAAATAGTTTGTCAGAGCTTAAATAGAAATAGTTGGTTTTGTTAAAATCCAAAACATTATGGATTATAAACTGATGGTAATAGGATAGTTGTATAGCGTGCGGAAGATTAAAGTCCTGGGCTGTCTTATCTTTATTATGTCTATTAAATAAGTCCGTAATATTGTTGAGGAAAAAGGTGTTCACTTTTTGCTGATTCGCTTTGTATTTATTTTCATAGAAAACCGTATTCCTCGCGGTACAATAAATTAAGAAAAATGCTTTGGATAGAGAAAAGTCGTCAATCATTAAATCGGTAATGGTTTCAATGGTATAGTTTTCTATATCATTCTTTAAAACGTTTTCTAATTGATTCGCTACGTAGTCTGCCAATAGCGTCTTGTATATATCTCGCCAAAGTATGATTTTCTCTGATGTTTTAATTTTACGATCATTAAAGAAATAATCTAAATAGGAATTTGGCGTGAGTTTAGTGCCTTTATTATAAACATTAAACTCCCAGTGATACCTGTCTTTTAGTTCCACGTTTATAACAAAATCATCATCGATGCTAGAGAGTAAAACATTTGATGTAGAGTGGATAGAAGGAATGATTATCTCTTTGTTTATTAGTTGTTTAGCAAAGCTTTGAATGCTATCTGGAAATTGATATTCTTTTTTAGAATGATGCTGATAATAACGGTTATAACTCCTGCTTGGTGTATGTAAGAAACTCAAGTATTCTTTAGGATTATCGAGGTCTACCTTAGTAGCAATAATAGCTAAATTGATTTCGTCATATAGCGTTAACTCCTCTAATTGATAGCTATTAGAGTAATTTGCTTCTAGGTATTCCACCCAAGCATCTTTAAATTCTGTTTCTTTCTTTTTCTTTTCAACAGCACGTACTTCAACACAAGTATCACACGAGCAAGAATCGGTAAAATCATGTTTGCAATTAGCACATATTTTATGAAGACTGTAGTTTTTGCTGTTACTTACTCTCTTGGGTTTTTCGTACACAGCAGATGCACATAAATCGCAATTTTCATCTGTTATGCTATATGGAAGGTCTTTATAAAAACTGGGAGTGAGTTTTAAATCGAAATCCCTCCTAATCTGACCTACTAGAGTACCTTCTTTATAGGTTTCTATAATAGATTGAATAATCTCGGGAGATAAATTTTTAAGTGGAGAATCTGAATTGGTGAAGTAGTGCTTTTCCTGTGCCATACTGTATTGATTTAAAAGAGGCGTGAACGAAAATCAATCGGTAACTGAGGTACTAGGAATACCCAAAGACCAGAAAGACAACGCCCACGCCAATACAGGCACAGGCGTAAGTCCATCAAGTTTTTGGTCTTTTAGAAAGTTCCTAGTTTTCAGTTACCAAAAAAGATAGCTTACGCTGTTCGTAATATGTTTAGAAACAAATATAGCCTATTTTACTTTTATACCAAAGAAATATTATCTATTTTTATCAAATAAGTTTAATCTCAGATAACTAAAAATGAAGCTAAACAGACTTAAAGAAGTTCTTACTGAAGAGGGGAGGACTAATAAATGGCTTGCAGAAAAGGTTGGCAAAAGCCAAGTAAGTGTTTCTAGATGGTGTAGTAACACTACACAACCATCCTTAGTGTCTCTATACCAAATAGCTTTATTGCTAGAGGTAGATATAAGAGATTTAATCAACCCGACTAAAACAGAATAAAATACATGGCAAAAAAGAAGCAAACCAAGTCTACAGAGGAAATTCTGTGGGACTCGGCAAATAGTTTACGTGGTTCTGTAGAACCCTCCGAATATAAACACGTTGTATTAAGTTTAATCTTCTTAAAGTTTGCAAGTGATAAGTTCGTGCAAAGACGACAGAATTTGATTGATGAAGGAAAAGAAGACTTTCTAGAAATCCCTGCATTTTATCAAGCAGAAAATGTTTTTTACCTGCCAGAAGAAGCGCGTTGGGAGTATATAATGGAACATGCCAAACAAGAAGACATTACGTTAAAAGTAGATACTGCACTTAAAATCATAGAAAAGAACAACAAATCGTTGGAAGGTGCACTGCCCGATAACTACTTTTCTCGATTGGCACTGGATCACTCTAAATTTACTTCCTTGCTTGATGCTATCAATAAAATAGATACTATTCAAGACGAAACCCAAGATGTGATTGGAAGAGTTTATGAGTATTTCTTAGGAAAGTTTGCTATTGCCGAGGGCAAAGGAAAAGGAGAATTCTATACGCCAAAATCTATCGTAAATCTTATCGCAGAAATGATAGAACCCTATCGTGGTAAAATCTATGACCCTTCTTGTGGTTCTGGCGGTATGTTTGTACAGTCATTAAAATTTATAGAAAACCATCAAGGAAGTAAAAGAGACATTTCCATATATGGCCAAGAACTAACCAATACCACTTATAAACTGGCTAAAATGAACTTGGCTATTCGTGGTATCTCTTCGAACCTAGGCGAAAGAGCTGCTGATACTTTTGGGAATGATCAGCATAAAGACTTAAAAGCCGATTATATCATGGCAAATCCTCCATTCAATCTAAAGAATTGGCGTGGAGAAAATGAGTTGGTAGAGGATGCTCGTTGGGCTGGCTATAAAGTACCTCCAAGATCTAATGCAAACTATGCGTGGATTTTGCACATGATTTCCAAGCTTTCGCAAAATGGAATTGCTGGATTTATATTAGCCAACGGTGCACTTTCTGGTGGTGGCGTGGAATATGAAATCCGTAAACAAATGATAGAAAACGACTTGGTAGAAGCCATTGCTATTTTACCACAAAATATGTTTTACACCACCAATATTAGTGTGACGCTTTGGATTCTAAATAAGAACAAGAAAGAACGTACAGTAGAGTTGCCTGATAAAGTGAAAAACTATCGTAACAGAGAAAAGGAAATTCTATTTATGGATTTAAGGCAAATAGGCGAACCTTTTGAAAAAAAATTCACCCAGTTTTCCGAAACACATATCAACGAAATTGCAACCACCTATCATAATTGGCAGTCCAAAGATGGTGCTTACGAAGATGTTCCTGAATACTCCTATGCTGCAAAGTATGAAGAGGTAGTTGAGAAAGATTATTCCTTGGTTCCTAGCAAATATATTGAGTTTATAAATCGGGACGAGTATATTGATTTTGACGATCAAATGACAGAGTTAAGCAGTGAGCTTAAAGCTTTGTTTGAGCAAGAAGAAGCCTTAAAACAAGAGGTAGGAAAAATATTTGAATCTTTAGGTTATAGCATTGATTAGAATGAATTATAAAAGATTGGGTAATTATATAGAACTCATTGATGTACGAAATACAGATCTTTCTGTCGATAAGCTTTTAGGTTTAACAATAGACAAAAAATTTATTCCTTCTGTAGCCAATACTATTGGTACGAATATGAAGCGATATAAAATTATACGAAGAAATCAGTTTGCTTGTAGTACAATGCAGGTTCGTAGAGATGGTAAAATGCCTATTGCAATTTTAAAAGATTATGATGAAGCTATCATCTCGCAGGCTTATCCTGTTTTTAAAGTAATTGACGAACAAATATTAAATCCAGATTATTTAATGATGTGGTTTACTCGTCAAGAATTTGATAGACAAGCCACTTTTCATGCAGTTGGTGGAGTAAGGGGAAGTATAGAATGGGTAGATTTTCTAGATTTTGAACTCCCCATCCCCTCCATAGAAAAGCAAAGAGAAATAGTAGCCGAATACCAAGCGGTAGAAAACAAGATAAAAACCAACGAAGCGATTTGCGAGAAATTAGAAGAAACCGCACTGACGATTTATAGGAGGTGGTTTGTTAATAATGGTGAGAAGACTGAAGCAAGATTGGAAGATTATGTAGAAGTTAATCCAAAAGTCAAACTAAAGAAAGGAGACCGTGCCAGTTACGTTGGTATGGCAGACGTTTCAGAAAACTCAATGACTATTCAAGGCTATATTAAGCGAAAATTTAAGGGAGGAGGTGCGAGATTTTTAAATAATGATACTTTATTAGCTCGTATAACTCCTTGTTTGGAAAATGGGAAAACGGCATTTGTAAACTTTCTTAAAGAAGATGAAGTTGCTTGGGGGTCAACTGAATTTATTGTACTCCGTGCCAGGGGAAACTCAAATCCTTATTGGACTTATTGTTTGGCTAGAAATGAAGATTTTAGAAATTATGCTATCAGTAGTATGGTAGGGTCTTCAGGAAGACAAAGAGTTCAATCTGATTATTTGAATGAGTATAAACTGCCTAATTATAACCCTAAAGTTATAGAACGTTTTGAAGTGAAAGCAAAACCCATTTTTAAATCTATAAAACATATTAATCAAGAAAATCAAAAACTTCATCAGCTTCAGGCTTTGTTGCTTGGGAGTATGACGAGGGAGGAGGAGAAAAGAATTAAAATTTAAAAATGAGTTGGCTTAGACAAGATAAAATAACAGAAGAGGATATCATTAGGAATTCAAAACCTAATCGATTGTATTCACATCAATTTGATAGAGGGCGTTTTTTTCAGGTAGTTCATCAGGATGAAGAAGGGTCTTTGGTGAAATTGGCACCCAGAACAATGCTCAAAATAATCTACTTGAAAGAAAAAGATGATATAGAAGGGTTTGAAATAATAAAGCTTATTGATGGAAAAAATACTCAAAAAGTAAAACTTAATAAATTCAACTTTCAGCAACTGAAGGAGTTTCTGAAATTCATACAAGAAGTTGACTTGAAGGGAATTACTGAAAGACGAATGAAAATTATTGATGAAAATGGCTTAACCTCTGATAATATAAAGGCTATTAAAACTTTACTGTCTGAGGAAGGAGGCCCAGAAATAATAGAAACTCTTATTGAAGAAGGAATTATTTCTTCAAAGGATATTGTTAACACATCGTTTCGGAAACGAGGGGTAAGTATTTTCAAGCGGATGATGGAAGAAAAAGATTATTGGAAAGTTTATGCTAAGGAAAATGATATCTCTACTCATAGTGAGGAAAAAGTTTGGCAATCTTTCTTTGAAAGAAACGAATGGATTTTTGGTTATGGGTTGGACTATAGATACCAAGAAATTCTCCAACGAGAAGTGAGCTTGTCGGATTCAGATTTAGATGGTTCTGAAACAAGGTTTGGAGATTATTTATTAGGAGATAACCATTTTACATCTTTTGTAGAATTAAAAAAACCTTCTACTCCATTATTCGCTCATAGCAAAGGTCGCTCAGGAGCTTGGCGTTTGTCCACAGATTTTATTGAAAGTGTTTCCCAAATATTGGAACAAAAAGCTGTTGGTTTGATAAAACTGGATAAGCCACATTATATAAAGGGGGAGCCAATGAAACAAAAAGCCTATGATTCTAAAGTGATTTTAATTATAGGTAATTGGGATGAGATCAAAGAGGCTACTACTAAAGAACAAAATATTAAAAAGAAAACCTTTGAATTATTCAGACGGAATAATAGAAATATAGAAATCCTGACTTTTGATGAACTTTATGAAAGAGCTAAGTTTATTGTTGGAGAGAGTTTGGAAAATGGAAATGGTGTTAATGCTTTGGGGAAATTTATTACGGAAGAGGATGATAAGAAGGATTTGCCATTTTAAATTATGGTTTTTGATAAATTTAGAAAATACATACAAAAAATCCAAAAAACTTCATCGGCTTTAATTGTTGTTGTTGGGGCGGATGACGAGGGAGGAGGAATTGGAAATTAAAAAATGAGTGCAGAGTTTAAAAATAATATCAGTAGGATAAAACAAGCAATTGAAAGTGATCAGTTGGTGGTATTCGCAGGTGCAGGAATTTCTAAAGATTCTGGAATTCCATTATGGAGTGAATTGATAAAATTAATAAAAGGGCAATTAAATGAGGAAATTCAGGACAAAGATCCTTTAAAGATAGCTCAGATACTCTATAATGAGAAAGGAGAAAAAGAATATAATGATATTGTAGAAGATTTAATTTTTAAAAATGCTGGAAAATACAACCCAATTCATGAAGCAATTTTCGATTTAAATCCTCAACATATTATTACTACAAATTATGATTATTATTTTGAAGATATTATAAAGGATAAAGGCCTTCCTTTCTCTTTGGTATCTAAAGATATTGATTTACCATATGCCAAACATAAAAGCCTTTTAATCAAATATCATGGTGATTTTAAAAATAAAAATATTGTATTTAAGGAAAACGATTATTTAGAGTTTTCTAAAGACAATACCTTAAAAGAAACATTTGTTAAGTCACTTTTTAGCAATAAAGTGATTTTATTTCTTGGATATCGTGTTGGAGATCAAAATTTAAAATATTTGATTCGTGAAATTCAATATATTTTGAAAAAACATCATCAACGGAGTTTTTTATTATCACACAAAAGTTTTAATGAATCTGAAAAACAATATTTCAATGATTTGGGTATCAATATTCTTCAATTTCCTAACAAAGATCAGGGTTTTGAAAAAGAATTTGTAAAAAAGAAAGAGGAGTTGTCAAGTGTCGGCAATAAGGTATATAAAACTTTAAAGTATATTTCAGAGTTTGATCTATTCAAATACGAAAGAGAACGTCAAAGACAAGGTTCCGACTTGGAACTTATTGACGATTTATATAGCTCAATTAAACGCTTTCATTATTTTAGGGTTCTCCCGAAAAGTATTTTAAGAAACCTATACCCATTCAATAAATCTGTGAATAATTCTCATAACATAGAAGCTACTACTTTAATAGATTATAACGGAGAACTTCATCCTTTATTGGAGAACTATGTGGGTGAAAAGGATGATAAATATGGAGAAGAGGAAAAACGAAAATTGAATTATATTTTAGGCCGTTTAATTTATTCTAATATTTATTATGTAGGCATAAAAGTTGGAAAACCAGATTCTCTTGGAAATAAACGAACAGGCAAAGAGATTAAACTATATGATAAATATTTTACAAAAAATAAGACTTGTGATTGTTTAGCGTGTAGCTTCGGTAGTTATCATTATTCAAAAACTATCCAAAAAATTGAAAAACAACAAGTAACTCATAGCACCGATTTAGAGAATGATTTACTACTTGCTTATTCTTTATATCAAATGGGGGAATACTATAAATCTTTTCAGACTTATAAAGAATTAAAAATTAAAGCTAATAGATTAAAATGTATGGATGTTAGTTTTATTTGTGCTTACAATATGCAAAGAATAGGTTTGCATATTCAGGGGTATAATATTTCAGACCAAAGATATTCATTTTCAGATTTAGATTTGATTCGAAAAGAATCTGAGAATATTGATTTAAATAAGGAGCTCTTAAGAATACGAGGTTTTTTGGATAAGGAAGTATATAATTTCTTGTTGGAAATTAGAGATGGTTGGTATATTCAAAGATTATGCAACGAAATAGATAATTTATTTGTCAGTATTCAGAATGATGTGAAAATAATTGAAAAGGGAGGAGCTAGTAGGCATCCTTATTATTATAATTTATATAACGCTGTTGCTCAGCTTGACGGTTTTTTAAATGGAAGTTATGTTATCGGAAATGGTTTTTCGATGATAGAAGATGCTTTTAGAAAATCAATAAAAACATTTATCCTTGGTTTTTACATCGGTACTATAAAACTTGATTCGTACCAAAAGAACTTTGATGTGACAAAATTTGAGGCATTTAATAAATACCTTTTTAAAGTAATCGTTGATTACGAAAAACCAAAAGACTTACTTATCTTTTTAAAGGAACATCAAATTGAAAACTTAAAATTTGATGAAGGAAGCCAGCAAGAAGTCGTATCATTAATATCAAACTTTTTCAAGTCGGCAGTTAAAGAAAATAATTTTTTTAACAGTAGAGATAGAAATGAAGTTTTTATTAATTACATAAATTACAATGAAAATTTTAAAAACAAGATTTTGAGGCAGTTTAATAATATCTGCATTGTATTATCTTATTTCGAGTTTTCCAAAGAGCAAATAGAAACCCTATATCCTGACTTTAATCTATTTTTAAAATATACGAATTTTATTCCTCATAAAATATCTCGGTATTTTCATTCTTTTATAGAAAATAAACGTGAGATTATAAGAGTTGAGTCTCTAAAAGAAACATTAGAAATTTTGAATAATAAAAACTTACAATACGAAGGTATTTATATTGAGGTTTTGAGAGGAATTCAAGCTTTGGAACCAGAATTTATAAATAAAAAATTCTTAATTAAGAGCATTAAAGCTGTTGAATATGGAAACATAAGACATGACTCTCATATAATCTATAAGTCGTTACCTGAAGATAAAAAAGAAGTGTTTGTAGATGAAGTAGAGACTAAAATCGCGAAGCATTTCGATTTATGGGATGTTTATATTCTTTTAATTAACCATGTTCCTTTAAAAGAGAAAACCATTAAACTATACCAAGAAAAAATACATGAAATAATTGCTGACTTAAAAGATAAAGACATACAAAATCGGAGATTGATAAATTATGTTATACGATATTTTGAGCTTCTTAACCTGAATCTAATTGATGATAAAGAAATAAATCAGCTTCAAATTAATTGTGAGTTTTTAAAATTTCTAATCAATCCTAAAGGTTATAATTTCAGTAAAATAGATGTGCATTGGTTTAAGTTGATCAATAGCTGTTCGTTAATCGATAACTTTATTGGTAATGAAGAAATTTTGGAATTATTAAAGAAGAATTTAATTGGTGATTTTGATAAAGAATTTAGCAAGATCTATTTTAAACTTCAAATAAAAAATAAATATTAAATTTAAAAATCTGTCAAGTATTCCACTTCATTTACTTGACAGCAATATTTTGAAAAATATCTTTTTACAGAACAATTATCATTAGCATAAGAAAAAAAATAACAATATTAATTTCCGTGAAGTTGACAATAATAATTTATTTACAATAAACGTCAACCAAGAAGCAAATGTTATGAAAAACATAGAAACTAACCGAATAGAATATAAATCCGCACTCACTAAAGAGTTGGACTTAGAAAAGGAAGTGGTAGCTTTTTTAAACTACCATGAAGGAGGGATTATATACATAGGGATAGATGAAAGCGGTTCGGTGCTGGGCGTAGCAGACTTGGACAACGACATGTTGCGGATAAAGGATAGGATAAAAAACAATATTTCCCCTTCTGCTATGGGTTTGTTTGATGTGGTTGCAGAAGAAAAAGAGGATAAACTTGTTATTAAAATAATTGTAGCTAGCGGAAGTGAAAAGCCTTATTTTAAAAAGAAATATGGCATGGCAGAAAAAGGTTGTTATATCCGTATAGGCACTGCTGCGGAACCTATGCCACAACAAATGATTGAGAAGTTATTCTCCACTCGCACCAGAAATTCTATTGGGAAGATAAAAGCTAATCGACAGGACTTAAGTTTTGAGCAACTTCGAATTTACTATGAAGAAAAACAAAAGCCATTAAACAAACAGTTTCTTAAGAATCTAGAATTAACTACGCCAGAAGGAGATTTAAACTATGCAGCTTATCTCTTGGCAGATGTAAACAACATTTCGGTAAAGCTAGCGAAGTACCAAGGTGACAACCGAGTAAATTTGATAGAGAATAATGAGTATGGTTATGTTTCTTTAGTTAAAGCAACTAAGAGCATACTGGAAAAAATAAACATAGAAAATCGCACTACTTCTCAAATAACCGCTCAAGAACGCAAAGACTCCCCACTTTGGAGCCCTATAGCATTACGTGAAGCGATTATTAATGCATTTGTACATAATGACTATACAAAGGAGATAGCTCCTAAATTTGAAGTTTTTAATGATCGTATTGAAATTACCTCGGTGGGTTCACTGCCTGATGGGTTAAGCCAAAGCGAGTTCTTTGAAGGATATTCTATTCCTAGAAACAAAGAGTTAATGCGTGTTTTTAAAGACTTGGATTTGGTAGAGCAACTAGGATCAGGCGTTCCTAGAATCTTGGAGTATTATGGTAAAGACTGCTTTCATTTTTCGGATAATTTCTTGCGAATGACTTTCCCATCGGCGGAAGCGGTAAATAGTGCCCCCCAAGTTACCCCCCAAGTTACCCCCCAAGTTACCCCTCAAGTTGAGGAGTTGATTAAAGTGTTACAGGGAGAACAAAACAGATCGGAATTACAAGAAAAACTTGGATTATCTGATAGAAAGCATTTTAGAGAAACATACTTAAATCCAGCTATAGAAATAGGTTTAATTGCTTTGACTATTCCAGATAAACCTACTAGTAGCAAACAAAAATATAGACTAACCGAAAGTGGTAAGCAAATGAATAAAAGACTTTTGATTGAAGATAAATAAACACTTTATCCAAGCTACTAACTCAAAGCCCCACTCTATTTATATAGTGTATTCCGGAAAGCTTCGGGATAGTTTCGGGAAAGAAAAAAGGATACTGGCAACTACTTAAACAATAAATTATGAATAAGTTCACCGAAGCACAACTAGAAACATCTTTTATTAGCTTATTAGAGCTGGAAGGTTACGATTATATACATGGCGAGGACGTAATCCGAGATTCAAAAGAGGAAGTCTTAATAAAAGAGGATTTACGAGCGTTTTTGATAGCTACTTATCCAGATTTAGAAGAGGTGGAATTACAAAGTATTATACACGAATTGGCCTACCAACCTGCTTCGGACTTATATAATAGTAATAAATACATCTGTAAGCTTCTAGCCGATGGTTTTATCTTTAAACGCAACGACCACACCAAGAAAGATTTACATATTCGATTCATAAGTGTTGAAGATTCACGAGAAAATAGCTACAAAATAGTCAATCAGTTAAAAATACGAGGTACAGAGCTTCGCATTCCAGACCTAATCTTATATATAAATGGGATTCCAGTAGTGGTATTTGAGTTTAAAACGGCTATTGAAGAGAAAATTACTATACACGATGCCTATAAACAGATTACTACGCGATATAGACGCGATATACCAGAGTTACTTAAATACAATGCGTTTTGTGTGTTAAGTGATGGTGTAAATAATAAGGCTGGAAGTCTATTTGCACCCTATGAGTTTTTCTATGGATGGAATAAGATTACAGGATATGAAACAAAAGCATTAACCGGTATAGACACCACCACTTCCTTAGTTCGTGGCATGCTTAATCATGCACGCTTGTGCGATATTATTCACCATTTTATTTATTTCCCAGATACTTCTAGGAATGAAATAAAAATACTAACTCGTTATCCGCAGTATTATGCCGCACGTAAGTTATACGATAATATTTTAAAGCATAGAAAACCAGAAGGCGACGGAAAAGGAGGTACTTATTTTGGTGCTACGGGTTCGGGAAAGAGCTTCGCTATGCTTTTTCTATCTAGACTTTTAATGCGTTCTACCAAGTTGGCTAGCCCTACCATTATTCTTATTACTGATCGTACCGATTTGGATGATCAGCTTTCCTCCACATTTACCAATGCCAAAACATTTATTGGCGATGAGAATATTGTCAATATTACCTCTCGTGCCGATTTGCGAGAGCGATTGCAAGGCATAGAAAGTGGCGGTGTTTACTTAACTACGGTTCAGAAGTTTGCGGAAGATTTGGAAGTGCTATCCGATAGAAATAATATCATTTGTATCTCCGATGAAGCTCATCGATCGCAGATAAACTTAGATTTAAAAGTAAAGATTAGCGAAGACGGAGTTAAGAAATCCTATGGTTTTGCAAAATACCTTCATGACTCGTTGCCAAATGCAACGTATGTTGGATTTACAGGAACGCCAATAGACAAAACTCTAGATGTATTTGGCCCTGTAGTAGATTCCTACACCATGTTTGAGTCGGTAAATGATGAAATTACTGTTCGCTTGGTATATGAAGGGCGTGCAGCTAAAGTAAATTTAGATAGTAGTAAGGTAGCAGAAATAGAAGCCTATTACGAGAATGCAGTCGCCGAGGGAGCTTCCGAGTATCAAGTAGAAGCAAGCCAACAAGCCATCGCTAAAATGGAAGTGGTTCTTGGTGATCCTGATCGCATTAAGGCTATAGCCAACGACTTTGTAACACACTATGAAAAGCGATTGGAAGAAAAAGCTACCGTAGCAGGGAAGGTTATGTTCGTCTGTGCTTCTAGAGCGATTGCCTATCAACTTTATAAAGAGCTTATGATTCTTAGACCAGAATGGAGCGAGAAAAAACTAGCAGCTAATCTTACAGATAAAGAAAAGAAACAAATTTTCCCTATTGAATACCTAAAGATGGTTATGACACGTAATCGGGATGATGAACAAGCTTTATGGGATTTATTAGGCACTAAAGAGGAAAGGAAAGAGTTAGATCGTCAATTCAAGCAAATAAAGTCCAATTTTAAAATTGCTATAGTCGTGGACATGTGGCTTACTGGTTTTGATGTGCCGTTCTTAGACACAATTTATATCGACAAGCCACTACAAACACATAATTTGATTCAAACCATTTCTAGAGTAAACAGAAACTACAAAGGAAAAGACAAAGGTTTAATTGTAGACTATATCGGTATTAAACGAAATTTAGACCACGCTTTAGGTTTATATAACAACGTAGACAGTGAAGATTTTGAAGATATAGAACAAGCTATTATTTTGGTTCGCGATCAGATAGACTTATTAAGACAGTTTTTCCAAAACTTTGATGATAGCGATTACTTTCACGGCTCTCCTATGGAAAGATTACATTGTTTAAACCGAGCCTCAGAGTTGGTATTACAAACCGAAGAGTCAGAAAAGCTTTTTATGGGTGTAGTCAAGAAATTGAAATCTGCTTACAACTTATCGGTTAGCTCCGATGCTTTCGCTGAGGATGAAATAAATACTATTCATTATTACTTTGCTATTCGATCTATAGTTGCCAAACTTACCAAAGGGGAGGCTCCTGATACGGCACAGATGAACGAAAAAGTAATCAAACTTGTAGAGGATGCTATTATCTCCGAAGGCGTAGAAGAGATTTTTAAACTAGATGATAATAAAGCTAATGCCATCGATCTATTCAATGATAAGTTCTTGGACAGAATCGAGGCAATGGAGTTTGAGAATACTAAAATTAAAATACTAGAGCGACTTTTAAAGCAGTCTATCAACGATTTTAAGAAGGTAAATAAAGTACAAGGAATAGAGTTCTCTAAACGTCTACAAAGCATTGTAGACAGGTATAACGAGCGAAGCGAAAAAGACCTGCTTGACTATGAGGGAATTCAATACGATACTTCCGAGCAAATGCTTGATTTAGTTCTAAAGCTTAGAGAGGAAATGACTTCGTATGAAGAGTTAGGAATAGATTACGAAGAGAAAGCATTTTACGACATTCTTGCAGCCATTGCAAAACAATATGGTTTTGATTTCAATAATGATAAAATGTTAGAATTAGCCCATGCCATTAAAGCTATTGTAGATAACACCGCTAAATATCCAGATTGGAGCCAACGTGCCGATATAAAAGCGCAATTAAAAATGGACATCATAGTCAAGCTACACGAATTTGGCTATCCTCCAATCACACAAGATGATGTGTATAAAAATGTGCTGGAGCAAGCGGAGAATTTTAAGAAGAATAGATGAAGGTGCAGACTGAATATTTATCTGAAATTATATCAGTTTTAGGAATATTATTAGGAGTGCTTCTTGGAGCTTTCCTAAGCTATATTTCGAAATATGGAAAAATAAAAAGAGCGGATCATGATAATTTGGACTACATCGTTATTTGAGTCTTGGCTATTTCGGTCTTATGGTGCCACCCAAAAGATTCCATTGACCATGGCTCATCTTATTAGGTCTTATCCAGTAAAAAGCATTTACTATTCTGTTAAAGTAGGGAAAAAACTTCTTTTTTCTTTCACCAGCAAACTTTGTCAACTATAATCCGAGAGATAATATTGTAAGATACTCTATTGGACCAAGGATAGGACAAGGAGAAAACATTCACCTTGCCCACTGTAAAAGCTTGTTGTCATTGGTGCTAAGAAGATTCCGGGCTAGGGGGTAAGGGATTTTCTGCTATTCCTATTATAATACTTATATAGACTCTTAAGTGGTTTATCAATAGAGATTTGATTGCTATTGAAAAGAAAAACATGCATTCTGTTGTGTTTATCTTAGCCCCTTAATAAGCTGGAGTGTTATTTCAAATTTAAACACTTAATTTTGAAATTATGAAATATAAGAGATGGAGCTTAAAAGAAAAGCTTGAGATTTTAGAACAAGCCAAAGAATTTGGTGTCGTAGAAACTTGCAGGAAGTTCTCTGTAAGCACTGGCAATTATTATAACTGGCGTAAGAAATTTGACC
>Ga0209487_1001343_pt1 | contig 20912 bp, 24 predicted proteins | sample Poulit2012_FD_187524 | JGI IMG/M metagenome (GOLD analysis project Ga0209487, IMG submission 187524) | Agricultural soil microbial communities from Georgia to study Nitrogen management - Poultry litter 2012 (SPAdes) (version 2) | ecosystem: Environmental > Terrestrial > Soil > Agricultural land...
TTTTTAACGGTATATTATCAGCTGGAATATGTCCTTCAGATGATACTTGATTCATGCCAGGTTTAAAGCCGACTACTCCATTAAAATGACTAGGAAAGCGGATAGAACCGCCAATGTCGGAACTCATGCCAACAGGTGAACCGCCGACTGCAATGAGAGCTGCTTCACCACCACTAGACCCACCTGCTGTACGGGTCTTATCCCAAGCGTTATTAGTACGACCATAAAGCTTATTATCTGTTTCATGACAAAAGCATAATGTCGGTGTATTAGTTTTACATAATATAATAGCACCTGAATCTTTAAGTTTTTTAACTACGACAGCATCTTTATTCATCATAATATCTTTACGATGATAGACACCACCAGTTGTTTTCATTCCTTTTACATGAAATGATTCCTTTATGCTTATTGGAACACCATATAAAGGTTGTTCATTAAAATTTATTTGCTCGATATTGTTATCTTTTTCCTTGGCCTCTTTTAATGCTTCTTCAAATCTGTCCTCTACAACAGCATTCAACTCTTTGTTAATATTTTTAATATGTTGAATATGTGCGATAGTTATTTCTTCTATCGTTAATGTCTTTTCTCGAATAAGTTCAGCAATTTGTGTACCATCCAAATGTAATAAATTTAAATCTGATAATATTGATGCATTTGTCATGGAAAATCACCCTTTCAAAATAAAGACGTACTTTAATTATAGCAGTTATTCAAAATTTAGACTAATATTGAACTAACTTTGAGATGGGAAATATGATATAATAGACATAGGTAAAGTGGGGTATTTAATATGTATTTTGTTAATCGTAGTGAAATTGAAAAGATAATTAATTTTATTGATGGTTTGTTAGAGAAATCAGATAGTGACTTTGTTTATACTACTCTATCTGAAAAACTAATGTTAGAAAGATTAACTCATTTATTAATTGAATCTATATTAGACGTAGGTAATTTAATGATTGATGGATTCATTATGCGTGATCCAGGTAGTTACCATGATATCATCGATATTTTAATTGATGAGCGAGTTCTACCTAAAGAGGATGAAGAGGCTTATAAACAATTAATTGATTTACGGGAACAAATAGTAAAATATTACACTAATATAAATCATGAACAAATAAAAGAAGTACTGTCCTCACATAAACATATTTTTGGAAAATTTAGCACCTACATAAAATCTTATTTAACGACTGAATTAGGTGTTGCCAATACTTTCTCAAATGAAGAGGAGGGTAAAGATGGATAAACATATATCAACAAAAGAAAAAATTCTATTTCAATTGAAAAAATCGAAATCTGCTGAAAGCACGATAAAAGAAATTATGGAGCCTTTCACTATTTCAGAAACAGCAGTTAGAAAACATATTCAAGAATTAATTAGTACAGAATTCATAAAAGAACGAGTAGTAAAACAAGAGATTGGGCGTCCATATCATTTATATTCGTTAACAAGTAAAGGACATGCTACTTTTCCAAATCAAAAAGATGAACTACCTGTTGACTTGTTGCAGGATTTAGAAGAAGTCGGTGGAAAAGAAGTTGTTAATGAATTGCTTTTAAAACGTAAAGAACGTGAACAAAAGGAATTAATTCAAGCATTAGAACATTTAGATGTCGATAAAAAGGTTAAAGAATTAACTTCATTGCAAAATGACAAAGGGTATATGATGGAATATAAAAAACGATCAGATGGTAATTTTGAAATTATCAATTACAATTGTCCTATTTATAATTTAGCTTCATCATATAAGCAAGTTTGCCAAAATGAAAATGGGATGATTAAGAAAATTTTTATCGGGGAAGAAGTCGAGGCAAGTGCTTGTATTGTAAAAGGTGATCATTACTGTGGTTGGATTTTATCGACAAAAAAGATTAAGCAAGAAAGTAGTTGAAAGAGTTCAGACTATTTAAAGTTTGAACTCTTTTATTATTATACATCTAAAAATTCATCACCAGCATATGAATGGGCTAATCGACTTGATGCTGCAGCAGCGATAGCACCAACAATATCATCTAAAAATGTATGTACCTCGCCATTATCATGGCGGTTTAATTTTTTTAAAATTCCCGGTTTTAATTTGTCGACATAACCAAAGCTTGTTAATCCGATAGACCCGTATACATTGACGATTGATAAGGCAATGACTTCATCAATTCCGTATAAACCTTCATCACGATGGATAATATTTTGCAATGGCTCATCTAATTTATTTTGTTCAGAAAGAATGTCCAATTGAATTCCGGTTAATATGGCATGCTGTACTTCGCGTTTTCTTAATACACTATTTATATTTTCTACACAAAGATCTAAAGATAAATTTTCAAAATATTGTTCCTGTAAGAAATAAACGATTTCTGCAATATCATTAATCGTTACTCCACGTTGTTTTAGCAAGTCTCTTGCGGTCTTTTCTAACTCACTTCTTTTTTCACGCATTTAATCCCCCCTATATATAAAGTAGTTATGCATATTATAACAAAAAGATGTATAAGAACATAATACAGGAAAGAATTAAATGTAGTATACTTATTTATAAGTAAATAATTGAAAGGGGAGAGTAATTTGAATAAACCTAACATATACATAACGAGAAAAATACCTGAACATTTAATTAAACCTTTTAAAGAAGATTTTAATTTCCGAATGTGGGATGAAGAAACAATTCCAATCCCTAAAGATGTCTTATATGAGGAAGCTAAGCAAGCGGACGGACTACTATGTTTATTAACGGAAAAAATAGATAAAGAATTTCTAGATCATGCTTCTCATTTAAAAATTATCGCCAATATGGCAGTTGGTTATGATAATATCGATGTTGCTTATGCAAAGGAAAAACAAGTTATCGTAACAAATACTCCGGATGTTTTAACGGAAACAACTGCTGATTTAACTTTTGCCTTATTAATGGCTACAGCGAGAAGAATTGTGGAAGCGGCTGATTGTATACGTGAAAATAAATGGGGAGATTGGTCACCATTTATGTTGGCAGGTTCTGATATTCACCATAAAAAAATTGGTATTGTTGGAATGGGGCGTATCGGTAAGGCAGTCGCAAAACGAGCCAAAGGATTTAATATGAACGTGTTGTACCATAATCGTAGTCGTAAGTATAAAATTGAAAGTGAATTGGGAATAGTTTTTCAGTCATTCGAGGAACTTTTAACAGAATCAGATTTTGTTGTGTCATTACTCCCATTATCAGATGAAACCACAAATAAATTTAATCGTTCCGCATTTCAAAAAATGAAATCAACAGGGATTTTTATTAACGTATCCCGTGGTGGGGTAGTTGATGAAGCTGCACTATATGAAGCATTAGTAAATAATGAAATTAAAGCAGCGGGATTGGATGTTTTTCAAAATGAACCTATAAATAGTACACACCCACTCGTTTCACTAAAAAATGTTGTCGCGTTACCGCATATAGGTTCAGCCAGTGTGTCAACGCGTGAAAACATGATCACACTTTGCTTAGAAAATATTGATTATGTTTTTGCAGGAAAAGGGCCGAAAACCCCTGTGACATAGCATGGAACGGGATTAATATTATCCAAAGCGGTTATGTATTTTGGAAAATCCTAAAAACTGGTCTTATAGAAACATAAAAATATTTCTATCGGAGGTAACAGTTTTAAAGCATTTTATATAACAGGATTTAATAAGGTAGTGGCGGATATGATGAAATAAAATAAAGATCCATCCCAAAAGATGAATTTATGTCATTCTTTTAATGAGGATAGATTATAAAAATCTCTAATGTCTTAAATATATCATGAATACAAATGTGGATTTTCCAATATTTAGTCGATATACTATTTTAATATATAGTATTTAATGTCATTAGATTTATATGTATAAACAGGATTGATTAAATGAAAGTCGAAAGGATGATAATCTTGGTTTATGTGGCTCTTCTTCGGGGAATTAATGTAGGTGGAAAAAATAAAATTGACATGAAGTTACTTAAACAAACTTTTGAAAAAGCTGGTATGAATGATGTGGTTACATACATTAATACAGGTAACATAATTTTTTCATATAAAGGATCATCAACGGTTGAGTTACCAAATATTTTGGAAGAAGCAATCTATGGTGATTTTGGCTTGCAAATTAAAGTAATCATTCGTAATTTCGATGAAGTTAGTCGGGTCATTCAGGCTATTCCAGACAACTGGAAAAATGACAAAGATATGAAAAGTGATGTTATGTTTTTATGGGATGACATTGATGATGAATCTGTACTAATGAATTTGACCATCAAACCAAATATCGACACAGTAAAATATGTTCCCGGTGCAATTCTATGGTCTGTTGATAAGAAAAATGTAACCAAAAGTGGAATATCAAAAATTGTTGGAACAAAGATTTATAAACAAGTTACGATAAGGAATGTCAACACAACCCGTAAGATATATAAACTTATGCAACATCAAAATAATTAGCATAATATTTGGGTTGCAATAGGTTATTGTAAAAGACACGGATATTCGTTTGCTAAGAACAGAAAAAAAGAATATTACTTTGAAGGTCTAACATTTTAAATATTATTATCTTTTTGAGCGTTTTCATAAAGTAATATATTGATTTTCCGTGCCAATTTATGGAATAATAGAAGGGATTATTGAATTACCATATATTAAATATTTTTAAAATGGAGGAATGGCTTTGAATAAAAAATTCGGATTATATAACAAATTTACTACTATTGAAGGGAAAAGGGATGTTCTGGTAGACATACTCTTAGAGGCATCGCAATCGATGGATGAATTAGATGATTGTATGTTGTATGTCGTTAGTTTAGACGATGAAAATACTGACTCAGTTTATGTTTACGAAGTTTGGAGTGACGAGAATGCCCATCGGGCTTCCTTATCAATGGAAGCTTCTCAGACGTTAATTAAAAAAGCTAAACCGATAATTGTTGGAATGGAAAAAGTTAATACTTCATTTCCCATTGGTGGAAAGGGTATTCCTAGTGTTTTAGGAAGTTAGGGGTTGGATTTGATATTAGAGAAGTGGTTAATAAATCCGTGAAATACTTAGTTCATTCTTTCACAAACTGTTGGTTCATTCAAACAAGCTCTTACCCTTATTTTAATAAACAACAGTATTTAATAGCACTTATGAGAAAAAAGAGGTACAGTAAGTACCTTTTTTAATGGGATCATTAATAACACTAGATAATCTTTTCTTCGTCTCTTTCATCACAGACATGAATTCTCATAAGAAAAATTACCTTGGTTCCGACTCCAAATACATTAATAAAATAAATCAGAATTAATGTGTTTAAACAAAAACTGTTCAGAATTTAATTCATCTTTGGAATAATTGGTCATCTAGATTAATCAGCTAGTTTAATCATTGAAAAATATTGTTAATGAAGTGAAAAAATGGAGCAAAATAGATAAACAAATCAATATGTTTCTTTTAACAATCGAGATAGATATTTATGTAATACGGGTAATTGATATGGCAATAAAAAAGAGCTACAAATTCAATTGTCATTTGTAACCCATTAATTATTATATTTTAAGTTGTTATCCAAAGAAAACAAAAGCACAATACTTTTATTATTTAGCTAATAAATTCAATGGTATTTTAGATCATTTCGAAGAAACTGACCTTCTGAATATTTATCATGTACGGTAACATTTAAATATTAAAAAACTTGTTCGATTTCCGTGACACCAGGAACTTCAGTTGTCAAGGCTCTTTCAATACCAGCCTTTAATGTGATTGCAGAACTTGGACAATTCCCACAAGCTCCCATTAGACGAAGTAGGACGACACCATCTTCATCGACATCTACTAATTCAACATCTCCACCATCACGTAGCAAAAATGGACGTAATTTATTTAAAACTTCTTGTACTTGTTCCCTCATGATATAGATTTCCCCTTTCTAAAATCATTACACAATTTATATGAAAAAATATAATATTGAAGTTAATGTTCTTAATGTTATTTTATCCTGTTTCATACCGTTTGTAAAATGATTAAATTGCTTAAAAGCTATTTTGTTTCGCTTCATTCATTGATTTGATAAACTTATTAGTAAGAGCAGTTGTAAACGAGGGAGGTTAATATAGTTGAGTGAAAAAAAATTAATGATAACCATTTATGGAAGAGATCAAATTTGTGCAAGTTGCGTTGGAGCCCCTGGATCTAAAGATACTTATGAATGGTTACAAGCAGCAATTAATCGTAAATACGATACTGAGTCTATAAATTACAAATATGTTGACATGGATGAACAAGGTCACGCAGAAAAAGATCAATTAATGGTTGAACAAATGGAAGTAGAAGACATGTTTTATCCCCTTGTTATGATGGATGATGATATTGTTGCGGAAGGAATACCGCATTTAAAGAAAATTTTTAAAGAAATAGAGGAAAGAGGAATATTACAAAAGTAAATAGTTGTTTTAATCTAAATGAAAATTGTAAAATCTGAACTGATTGAAGTTTACTGTTACTATTTGTTATAATGAACTTAATATACAAATAATTTATAATCGAGTTGATTTAAATATAGTGGGGAGGATTTCAAAGTGGTAATTGAAATTACAGATGATGCTCGTAGACAAATAGAAGAAATGAAAAAGGCAGAGTCAAGTGATGCAAAGCTTCGTTTTGGTGTCAAAGGTGGCGGCTGTAGTGGATTATCCTATTCTCTAGGCTTTGATGATGAAATAAATGAAGAACTTGATTTTGTTGATACGATAAATGGTATATCAGTAGTTATATTTAAACAAGATATACCGATCATAGAAAATACGGTCATTGATTTTAAACAGAATATGATGGGTGGAGGATTTAGTATTAATAATCCTAATGCGATTATATCTTGTGGCTGTGGCTCATCATTCCGTACAAAAGATAAGGTTGGTGCACCTGGGGATTGCTAAGTTAGCAATTTTTGGGTCATCCAAAAGGTTTTCATTCATGGTGATTTTATAAATAAAATTGCCGTATCTTGAGTTTGTTTTCGCTCTTGATACGGCTTTGTTATTGTTTAAAACATACTCGTTGAATGACGAGGCTGGATTCTTGCTTTCGGATTCATATATTGCATTGCATTGTTCACTGCTGTAGGTCCTTCACCAAAACCTGTCGCAATTAATTTCACTTTTCCTTCATAGGAATTAATATCACCAACAGCATAAATGCCAGGTATGTTTGTTTCCATTTTTGAATTCACCATAATGCTATTACGATGAATATTAAGACCCCAATTAGCGATTGGTCCTAAACGTGAAATGAAACCGTAATTGCAAATGATTGAATCAATATCAATCTTCATAATTTTTTCGCCGCGGGTTTCTTGTAATATCATTGTTTTTATTTTTTCATCTGCTTCAATATCTGTTGCAACGAAAGGAGTGATTAATTCTATACTAGAGCTTTTTAATAACTCTGTACTATGTTCATGAGCACGAAATTCATTTCTACGGTGAATTAAAGTTACTTTTTTTGCAATTGATTCGAGCATTAATGCCCAATCAACTGCAGAATCTCCTCCGCCTAAAATCGCTACATGTTCATCTTTAAAACGATTCATATCTTTTACATAATAAAATAAATTGTTATTTTCATATTGTTCAGAATCGTTTAAATTTAGGCGACGAGGTTCAAAAGCGCCATTTCCAGCTGTAATAATAATGACTTTTGAATAATGAACATCACCATTCTGTGAAGTTAATTTAAATATGTCATCATCTATTTTCTCAACCGTTTCAATGGATTGATTGAGAGTAATATTAGCATCGAAAATTTGTAATTGTTTTTCTAAATTATTAACAAGTTCTTGTGCGCGGACTTTTGGAAATCCTGCCACATCATAAATGTATTTCTCAGGATAAAGTGCACTTAATTGTCCACCAATATGCGGTAAACTTTCAATTAATTTTACACTCGCCTGGCGCATTCCTCCATAGAAGGCTGTAAATAAACCTGCTGGTCCTGCACCGATCACTGTTATATCATATAATTTGTCGTTCATTAGTTTGCCTCCCCATATACGGATAATTGTACACCATTCCCATTCTAACATAAATAATTTTGCATATGGAACAAACAAACTTAATTGATAGTCTTCATCTTTTGTTCACAATTTTATAAATATCGATCCTAATAGTAAGTTACCTTTGCATTTTTAAGGTACAATCTATAAAATATAAGTGGAACTGAAAGGAGATAAAAAAATTGGTTCAGTTAGTTGTTTCGTTAATTTTATATTTTGTCATTTTTTTTGGTATTGCTTTTATATTAAATATGTTATTAAGAACGACTTGGTTAATGGCCTATTTTTACCCAATCATTATTATTTTAATTGTTGGCAAAAGTCCATTCTTTGATTATTTTGTGAAGCCAATGCAAGCATTCACTCAAACTTATCACGATTTTCTAGCAATCACTTTTGTCGATGGTATTATACTAACATCAGGTTTAGTTGGTACGATTGTTTGTGGTTTTGTCATAAAGTATTTACGTAAAAGTGGTTATCAAATGTTTTAGTAAAAAATTATTAATGAATAAAAACACTTCGATTGGTTAAAATGATTGACCGAGAGGTGTTTTATTATGTTTATAAAGCAAATGGTCTATTCTATATTTATTACTGTATTATTTATTGGTGCAGTATATTCAACATGGAGTACCATTACAAACTTGTCATGGAAAGATTTAAAAACTAGTTTACAAGATGATTTGGAAAAAGTTGAAGATATAGAAGTAATGAATGTAGAGTCAAGTGGTGAACACAAAAACAAATATGTTAACGATAAAAAGCAAAGAGTTTCCTATGATTCGTCTATGATTAATATGATGGATGATGACCAATCATTTGAACGTAAAAAGGTAATTGCTACAGGATATACCGCTGGCTTTGAGTCTACAGGCAAGACTGAAGAGCACCCACAGTACGGGGTAACATATTCAGGTATTCCTGTAAAAAGGGGAACTTTTTCAACAATTGCGGCAGATTTAGATGTATTTCCTATTGGTACTATTCTTTATATACCTAATTATGGGTATGGGGTTGTTGCTGATATTGGTGGTGCAATAAAAGGGAATAAAATTGATTTATATTTTCATACAGTTGACGATGTTTATCGTGAATGGGGTAAACAAGAAGTAGAGGTATATATTATTAAGCGTGGAAATGGAACTTTGTCAGAAGAGGATTTTAATAAATTAAATGAATCAGATTCTCTACAAGTATTTCAAAATGATGAAGAAAAAGCTTCCTAAATAAATTAGGAAGCTTAACTTTTAATAAAAGATATTTAAAAGAAATGCGATTCCAATACCAGTGAGAGAACCAACGAAAACTTCAATTGGCTTATGTCCTAACAATGTTTTAAGTTCAGCAATCTTTTCGTATTCTTCTTTTTGGCTCCAGTCACTAGCTTCTTCAACTATTTTTTTAAAATCTCTCACTAATTGATTTAAAATAACGGCATGTTCACCAGCTTCACGACGTATGCCAGTTGCATCGAACATAATAATGATACTGAAAACAAATGCAGCAGCAAAAATAGGTGTAGTAACACCTTCAGTAATGCCGATTGCTGTTGTTAAAGCTGATACAGCTGCGGAATGACTGCTTGGCATACTACCGGTTCCGAAAATTAAACCTGGTGCGAACTCTCTAGCAAAGATGAGATGAATAGGTACTTTAATGAATTGAGCGAAACCAATCGCAATTAATGCCGCAATTAATGGAAAGTTAAAGAAAAATATATCCATATTTTTTACCTATCCTCTCTGCTGATATTTTAAGTATATCATGGTACTGATTGTCTAAACAATACTAGGAAAGTTGTTTAAGATATTGCTGTTTCTAAAGAGAGTTTCATCATATCATTAAATGATGTTTGTCGTTCCTCGGATGTTGTTTCTTCTCCTGTCACTACATGGTCTGATACTGTTAAAATCGTCAATGCTTCACGGTCATATTTAGCGGCAAGTGTGTATAATGCAGTCGTTTCCATTTCAACAGCTAGAACGTTATATTTAGCGAGTAGGTCATTAAATGGTTTTGCATTGTCACGATAAAAGGTATCACTTGTAAAAACATTTCCAACATGAGTCGTTAATTGTTTTTCTTCTGCAATTTCATATGCTGTTTTTAATAATTTAAAATCAGCCAAAGGTGCATAATCCACCCCACCAAAAATAAGTCGATTCATTTGTGAGTCTGTTGTTGCCCCTTGTCCTAAAACAATGTCTCTAACATTAATGTTACTTTTCATGGCACCACAAGTGCCTACACGTATTAGTCGCTTCACATCAAAATCTTGAATTAGTTCATTGACATAAATAGAAATGGATGGCACTCCCATTCCACTACCTTGTACAGAAATTCTCTCTCCTTTATATGTTCCAGTAAAACCGTACATACCTCTCACTTCATTGTATTGTTTAACATCTTCCAAATAAGTTTCCGCTATGTATTTAGCTCGCAATGGGTCTCCGGGTAATAAAATAGTATCAGCAATTTCGCCTTTTTTTGCTCCGATATGTATACTCATTTTTTTGCCTCCTCATATAATTTAAAATAAAAATGTTCTTCTAAATCAGCAATTTTTTGTAATGATAATTTATTAAATGGAGTATTTTCTTGTTGTAATTTTTCTTTCATTTCCGCCACTGAACGTTTTAATGAATCAATGTAGTCTGGAATTTCTCCAGTGAACAATTGTGTATTTCTTCTTGTTGCATTCATTTTTTCCTGAAACGCAAGTGCTTTTCGTTCATGAAACGCAACACCTTCAACTTGACCACGATTATGCAAATCACCTTGAGTTGGATGAACTAATACAGCTAATACTTTTACTAGAAAAAAATTTCGTCGATCCTCCAACACTTCACCTATGTAAGTTCCGGAGTTGTACCTAGCTTCAACAATATCGCCTACTTTTATATCACTCATTGAAATCCTCCTTTGCAGTTTATATGGTAGATTGTTTGAAAAGATTATTGGTATCAAAATGTGTCTAAAGCCATTAAATCTCATTATATCATTTTATTATGTTAGTTTCTAAATGATTATCATTATTAATTGTATTAGTCTTTATTTATGGGTCATCCACACTCATAATTGGTGTAATTTAGCAACAGAATGTGACGGAATTTTTACAATTGCTTAAAACAACATTTGAATTGTTTTTATTCGTGTCAACGTTTGTTATAATGCAATAAAAGGAAGTGATAATTTTGCTCATTATATTAATGAATTTTTTGTATTTTCCAGAAGATAAAACAGAATACATCCCAGCCTTTATTATGCTCGTTATCTTTATGATCGGGGCGACGGCAACGATGTATTTATTTTATAAAAAGTCAAAAAAAGATGAACAATACTTTGATGAAAAATTTAATTTAAAAGAAGAAACAAATAATACTAATCACAAAAACAGTAGCGAAAAATCTGAATAAAAATTAACTAAAAAGAGCATTTAATTATTAATGCTTTTTTGTTTGTCATTTTTTAATAAATAAATTTAAATAGTTTATCAAAAAATGTGCATAATAATGACAACGTCTTATTAAAAGAGGTTGTATCATATGAGGTTTGTTTTCATTGTCATTACTCTTGCACTGTTAGTAAGTTGTCACTGGGGTGACACCCCCCAAAATGTCAAGGAAGTGGAAATGTTTCATACAAATGGTGATTTGTTAGGGACTACAACGTTAACGGAACATTCCGAAGGTGTGAAAATAAAACTAAAATTAAAGGGCATGTCACCTGGCTGGCATGGCATTCATATTCATGAGGAAGGAAAATGTGATCCTCCAAATTTTAAAAGTGCCAAAAATCATTTGAATCCTGAAGATAAGGAACATGGATTAATGAACCCAAAAGGATCCCATTTAGGCGATTTACCTAATGTAAAGGCGGATAATTCTGGAGAAATTTCCGAAGAATTAATTGCTAAAGGAGTCACTCTATTAGAAGGAAGAAGTTCATTAACAAGAGATGGTGGTACTTCAATTATTATCGATGCAGAGGCTGATGATGGGATGTCACAAATAAGTGGTGATTCTGGGGAGAGAATTGTGTGCGGGGTCATTGAAGGCGAGGATACTTAGTCATAAATTAATTAACAACTATTTAAAACACTTCCACCGATAGCACATATGACTGTGTAAATGGTGGGAGAATTATATTTCAGCTTGATTTGCGTTTTTTTCGTAAAATGACCAACACGATAATACCTATGAAAAATAAACTACCGATTAGAATAATTCCTCCGATTAAAACGAAATATACCCAATTTATTCCTTTCAACTTATCATTTGTTTCTACATTAGGAAGATTACTGTTTTTATTAGATGTATTGATAGTTACAGACGTTGATATAGGTGATTCTCCTGCCGTGCTTTTAGCTTTGATTTCATAATAATATTCTGTATTTTCGTCTATCATTTCATCAATAAAAAAAGGTTCCTCAACGTTTGCAATAATATTATCATTTCGTATAATATCATAGGTTGTCGCATGAACCACTTCGTCCCATTTAAGGGCAACGGTAAAATCATCTGTTAATGTTCCAATGATATTTACCGGTTTTTCCAGAGCGGTTGATTCTAATGTCATGATACCATTAACATATGTTTCATTGACGACAGTACCTGATGAATCTACAGCTTGAACTTGATAACTATGTAGAGTATATTCTTCAAAGGTATTGTCTATAAAACGTGGTTTAACTGTTGTATCAATCATGGCACCATCTCGGTATATATGATATTCATCTGCTTCATCAATTTCTTCCCATGCGAGACTAACACCGGATGAATCATTGTTTTCTAAACTTAAAATTCGTTTAGGTAAATTTTCAATATAGTCAAACGTTTTTGGGGCAACTTCTTTTAAATTATCCTTATGTTCACCACCTAGATAGTAAAGGGCACTTGTTTCAGCAAAATATTCTTCAACATGCTCCATATAATCAGTATTAAAACTGCCATCTGGCCACATTTTAGATTTTTCTTCTTCATGAATTTCTATAAATTCAGCTGTTTCACTGATCGAATAACCTAACATATAGTGGTCAATAGCATGACTAAATTCATGAAATTCTAAATTAATAGAAGCATGACCATATCCGGGTTCACTAAAACCAATTCTTGCAACAGCTGTTTGTCCACCAGCACCGGGGACATCATCCCAAGTGGAGTCAGTATGTTCCCATCCTCGTGGTATTTCACCTTGTAAGTGTTCAAATTCTGGTAGATCTGTTAAGGGAAAATCGATAAACAAAAGTTTAACACCTTTGTTAACTGTTTCTTTTAAAATGCTTTCTGGTAAAACAGCTATTCTATCGATCATCTCTTGGGCAGTACTTTGATCATAGTTTTGATCATATGCATGGACTTCTATTAATTTTTCTAAAGTTTCGTTAGCAAATGTGTGATTAGAAGAAAAGTCTTTTTGCTCAGCACTCGCACGATTAAAAGGAATAAAAAGAAATACAATAATAATAGCAATCAAAGATTTTTGATAAAAGACTTTACTCTTCATCGGAACCTCCAATTAATTGTGTCATTTGAAATAAGGCTCTGTTAAATTGCGTTGTTAATAAAAGGCACTATTACATTTTATGGTCTTGGGTTCAGCTAACTCGGTAAAGTAATTTGCCTTACGAAACGGAACTATAGTCCAAGTCTTTCTACGGAAGTATCATACTAATTTTCGATCATGTTCATTTTCATACTTTAACATATTATGGGAATATTATTTCCTATAACTAATGTTAAAAAATTAAGTCAGTAGACGGATTGCTGAAACAATTTGTTCCATCGCTTGTTCTACAGTTTTTGTTGGGCAAGCTATATTCATACGCATAAATTGACTGCCATCTTTCCCATACGATATACCACGATTTAAACCAACTTTAGCTTTTTCAACCATAAATTGTTGCAGTTGATGATCATCCATTTGCAGTTGTTGACAATCAATCCATAACAAATAAGTGCCTTCAGAAGCAACGACAGACAGTTTATCATTTAGCTTATTTTTAATGACGTTCTCAACTACACGTTTATTATGGTTTATGACTTTCATTAATTCATTTAACCAAGATTCCCCATATTCATACGCTGACTCTAATGCTGTTAATCCCATCGTATTTAACATACCAGCTCCACTATTTGTGAGAGCTTGTTGCATTTTGGATTGCTTTTTCTTATCATATACAATCATGTATGAAGCTTGTAACCCGGCAAGATTAAATGTTTTGGTCGGTGACATAAACGTTATCGTTTGATGGGCAATTTCTTCTGATAATGATGCTATCGGAATATGCTTGTTACCCTCGAACACTAAATCAGCATGGATTTCATCTGATAAAATTAAGACATTATATTTTACGCACAGTTCAGCTATTTTTGTTAGTTCAGATTTTTTCCATACACGACCAACAGGATTATGTGGTGAACACATAATAAATGCTTTAACACCTTGTTTTAGTTGTTCTTCAAAAAGGTTAAAGTCAATTTTGTAAGTATGGTTTTCATATATAAGGGGATTTTCAATCATATGTCTTTTATTATTTTTAATGATATTAAAAAACGGTGTATAAACTGGAGTTTGAATCATTATTTTATCTTCTTGTTCTGTAAAAGATTGAATAGCATGGTGTAATCCCATAATGACATTCGGACTAAATGTAATTACATCTTTACTTACATGCCACTGATGTCTATTTTTCAACCAATTTAAGATTAACTTTTTTGTTTTATCATTTACCATTGTATAACCATAAATACCATGTTTTGCCCGTCTAATAATTGCGTCATTCACTTCATTTGGTGCTTTAAAATCCATATCTGCAATCCATAGTGGAATAATATCATCAGCTTTAAAAACTTCAGACAAATTATCCCATTTCACCGAGTTTGTATCTTTGCGATTATATACTTGTTGAAAGTTCATTTTATTTCCCCCAATTTTAGAAATTGTATAGTTTTACATAAAAAAAGAGCAAAGCGTTTTTTCGCTTTGCCTACAGGGGGAATACGAGAAAGTCTTACAATCTCTATTATACCCCTATTTTCAAAAAATAAACGAAAAAACTATCGAAATTCATAAAGATGAATCTTTATAAGTAGAAGATATTTTTAATGTATAAAAATGCAGGACTTTATTACTGTTTCTTTCCTAACAGTTTAAACATATTTTGTTTATATGCTTCAACTCCAGGTTGATTAAATGGATTAACTTCGAGTAAATAGCCACTCATTGCACAGGCTTTTTCAAAGAAATATACAAGATAACCGAATGAAAATGCATCGATTTTTGGAATGTTAAGAATAATATTTGGTATTCCGCCATCATGATGTGCTTTAACCGCCGCTTTGAATATCGTTTGATTAATTTCGCTAACGGATTTGCCTGCTAAATAATTTAAATCATCTTCATTTTTTGCTTCACTTTGAATGATGATATCTTCCATTGGTTTTTCTATATTTAAAATCGTTTGGAAAAGATGACGTTTACCGTCTTGAATGTATTGACCGAGTGAATGCAAGTCGGTAGAAAAAATGGCTGAAGTGGGAAAAATCCCTTTTCCATCTTTGCCTTCACTCTCACCAAATAATTGTTTCCACCATTCCTGAAAAAAATGTAATTGTGGTTCATAGGTGGCGAGGATTTCTAGTATTTTTTTATCTTTGTACAATAAATGACGTAAAACAGCATAATGATAAGCTGGATTTTTATCGATTGATGTTGGCTGTAATTCATTCAACGCTTTATTAGCACCTTGCATAATTTCTACGATGGAAATGCCACTTACTGCAATTGGCAATAAACCTACAGCAGATAAAACTGAGTATCTGCCACCGATATTATCTGGAACTACAAATGTTTGATAATTTTCTTTATTGGCAAGAATTTTTAAAGTACCCTTTTCCTTGTCGGTCGTTACAAAAATTCTTTGTTTTGATTCACTATTGCCGTATTTCGCTTCTAAATGTTGTTTGAAGATTCGAAAAGTGACGGCAGGTTCAATCGTTGTACCACTTTTTGAAATAACATTAATGGAAAAATCTTTATCTTTTAATGTCTCTAGCAGTTTTTTAATATTGTTACTGCTCATATGATGTCCAACAAAAATGATTTCAGGATAATTTTTATTAGTTAGAAAATGGCTAAATGGATGATTAAGCATTTCGATAGCAGCTCTTGCCCCAAGATAGGAACCACCAATACCAATTACAACTAATATATCGCTATGTTCTTTAATTTTTTCCGCTGTTTGTTGGATATTAAAAAATTCTTCCTTATCATAAGTCACAGGTAGATTAAGCCACCCTAAATATTCGTTACCGACCCCAGTTTTGTAGTGTAATTGATCGTGTGCTACATTCACCTTTGATTGAAATGATTTTATAACTTCCTCACTGACAAATGATTTAACAAATTGATTATCTAATTTTATATATGTCACATTTGTTTCCCCCATTGGCACAAATTATTCAATTCTTAATAAATGTTAATTTATGATGCTTGTACAATCTTTTCAAGAATATCTTCATACACTGCTTGCCATTTGTTCGCATCTGTCGTAAATGCTTGACCAGTTTGTTGAATGACTTTTTTCCAAGCATCTTCATATTCGGGTGAATCTTTTTCGGGTAAAGTTGCTTTTAGGTCATTGACGAACTTTTCAATTTCAGGTGCCATTGGTCCCCATTTTGTCACTTCATTTCCAGCTTCATCAATAAATATAAAGATTGGGATAAATCGCTTGCCATTCGTTAAATATTGATCCATTAATTCAAGATGTTGATCACGTGGGAGAAAACGGATAGGAATATTTGCTTTTTCAAGCATTCTTAATAAAATAGGAATATCCATCATACAATGGCCACACCAGACTTCAGCTAACGCAATGACTCGTAAATTTGATTTTTCCTGAAGTTTTTCAATATCTACTTCAGGCACTTTAAATTGGTCATAAATAGTATAAAAACCTTCTTTGTGTTTATCTAGATCTTTTGTATATTCTTCTGTTGAAATACCACGCGCATACCAATCATTTAAATTCATTATCTATTCTCCTTTATTTCTTGTTAATTCTAGTTTACAAAACTTTTAATGAAAGGTTAAATGAAAATGACCGAGTTTGAAGTTATTTTGAGTTTTATATGATTTATTTAATTTACATTTATTCTATGAGCTTCTTTTTAATATAATCGCTCTGCTAAAGTTTAATGTTGAAATGTTAGTATTATTGATTAAAAGTACGAGGATCCTGTGGGTCGGATGGTAAAAAATTCTTAGATAACACGTTTAGTGTGGAAATAAATATTGTCAAAATAAGAGTATCCCTATCATAAATGTACAGTCCTTAAAGCAAATGCACTTAGGGTAGTCATAAAATGTTTTAAATAAAGATTTGGGACATAATCTATTAGTATTTGACACATAATGGGAATATACGTAATATATAACTATTAAGTGATTCCGTGTAATATAATTATTATTATATTTAGGAAAAGCTATAAATTTGATAAGGGTCTCAATATTATTTAAAGGAGGAGTTATTTTGAGAAAAGTTTCAATGTTTAGTTTGGCTATTATAAGTGTAATTTTAATTGTTTTTCTGGCTGCTTGTGGTAGTAATAGTGATAATAATAAAGGTGGAGAAAATGGAGCTAACAACACTAGTAATGAAAATAATGATTTGACATCTGGTGAATCATACGAGTGGACAATGGGTTTTAATACAGTAGAGGACTCCATACGGGGTGTAGCTGCTAAGACTTTTAAAGAAATTATAGAGGAAGAAACCGATGGACGAATTACAATCGAGTTATTCCCAAATGAGGAATTAGGAACGGACAATGAAATGGTGGAATCTATTCAAGTAGGTGCATTAGACTTTCAACAATCTAGTAGTGGAGTATTAGCGGAAATTATTCCAGAGTTTTCAGCGACAGACCTTCCGTTCATTTTTGAAGATGCGGATGAAGCCCATGCTGCATTGGACGGTTCATATGGTGATATTTTAAAAGAGGCAACATCTGAAGAAGGAATAAAAATGTTAAACACTTATAGTATAGGTTTTTCGCAAATAACGAATAGCAAAAAACCTATTAACAGCTCAGAAGATATGAAAGGCATTAATATGCGTAGTCCCAATGAGCCTGTACCTTTAGCAACATTTGAAACGTTAGGTAGTCAAGTATCAACGATACCATTTACTGAAGTTTACCTTGGCTTACAACAAGGGACGATAGATGGACAATTTAATCCTTTAACAGCCATAAGAGATTCAAAATTCAATGAGGTTCAGGATTATTTGGCACTAACTGATATTATTTTCTACCATGCTCCTTTTATTATGAATCAAGATTTATGGGACAGCCTAGATGGTGCTACCCAGGAATTGATTCAAAGAGCTGCCGATGAAGCAACGGTGGCTGCAAGGGAATTTGAAGCTGAAACAGAAGCAGAAGTTCTTGATCAAATAAAGGATGATTTTGAAGAAATTACAGAACCAGATAAAGAGTCTTTCCAAAAGGCTGTAGAACCTGTTTATGAGCAGTTTGAAGATGAAATTGGCTCAGATGTAATGGACGACTTGTTTCAGTTTTTAGAAGATTATAGAAGCTAGAAGTACAAAATTAGTTAATTTATATAACTTGACATTAACGTGGTTATTTATGATGATTTTATGAATAACCACGTACTATTTTAAAAAATACTAGTAATCAATTATGAAGAAGGGGTAAAAAATGAAAAATTTTCGTATTAAATCCCTAAAAAAATATATTGAATTTTTAGAGAGAGTTATCATTATTATTACTAGCTCATTAATGGTGTTATTGACAGCGGTTGTGTTTTTTAATGTCATTACACGTTACTTTTTCAATTTACCAATTGCATTTACTTATGAACTAGTTGATTTATTGTTTCCGTGGATTGTCTTTATGGCAATTATCAATGTGACTTACGAAAATGAAAATATTGATATTCTGTTTTTTGTTAAGCTATTTCCAAATACTTTTCAAACGATAAGTAAATATTTTGTAAAACTAGTCATGCTGTTTTTTTCTATTTATATTATGATGTCTGGATTTCGCTTAGCTAGTGCGGTTGGTAACCACACGTTACCACTTTTAAAAATATCTAAATCCTGGTTATATTGGTCGGTAGCATACAGTTTTATTGGTGTTTCACTGATTATTGTTTATCAAATTATTTTATTGATAACGGGAGAGGAAGATGTAGGGGAAGGAGGGGAAGAACTTGATATGGGTAATGATCATTAGTTTATTTTTATTAATGATATTAGGTGTACCGATTGCATTTGCGATGGGGGCCTCCGCTTTATTATACATACTAGTTGATGGTATCCCATTGGAAATTGTTGCTCAACGCTTTTTTACTAGCACACAGTCTTTTGCTTTTTTAGCTATTCCTTTTTTTATACTTATGGGAAGTATTATGGAACATGGTGGTGTTGCGAAGCGGATTATTAATTTAGCAAACTCACTTGTTCGATCATTTCCCGGGGGCTTGGCATCGGTTTCTGTTGTTACTAATATGGGAATGGCTGGTGTATCCGGCTCAGCCGCAGCGGATGCAGCGGCTGTAGGTGGGGTATTGATGCCGGAGATGAAAAAGAAAGGTTATCCTTCCTCCTTTTCTGTAGCATTGAATGCTTCTGCATCTGTTGTAGGAGTCATCATTCCTCCTAGTAGCGTTATTATTATTATTGCTTGGTTATCAAATTTATCAGTTGGTGAGATGTTTTTAGCTGGGGCAATACCAGGTATTCTTATTTCATTAGCCTATTTAGTCTTAACAATTATTATATCTATTAGGAGAAAATATCCCCGTGAGGAAAAAGCTACTTTTAAAGAAATTATGAAAAACTTATTAAGTGCCTCACTTACGATCGTTTTACCAGTTTTCCTTGTATTAAGTATTTCTTTTGGTATTGCAACTGCAACAGAAGCCGCAGCAATAGCAGCAGTCTATGCTTTTGTCATTTCAGCTTTTATTTATCGCTCACTTAACTTGAAGCAAATTGCCCGAGCATTAAAGGATACCGTTTATACTTCAACAGTTGTTATGTTTATTGTTTGTTCAAGTATGATTTTTTCTTGGGTATTGATTAATGAAGGGGTACCAAAATTAATTTCAGACATTTTAATGGGATTCGGTCTCTCTGATTGGGCGTTATTACTTGTTATTATATTTATTATGACATTAGGCGGAATGTTTTTAGATACAGTCCCTAATTTATTTATTTTTGTTCCTATTTTTTATCCGATTACAGCGGAGATGGGAATCGATCCGATGCATTTCTCCATTATTATGCTGTGTACATTAGCAATAGGTTTATTTACCCCACCTGTAGGTACATCGCTGTTTGTTTCTTGTCGGATTGCAAAAATTCGCATGGAAGATACTTTGAAGGATTTATTTCCATATTTCTTAGTAGGAATGGCAATGGTTATTGTTGTAGCATTTATTCCATCTTTAACACTTTGGTTGCCAGAAGTATTAAGTAAGTAGGAATCCTATTTTAAATACACCAATGAGACGTTAATATTATTACATTGGTGTATTTTTTATTAAAAAGGATCTATTAAATTCTGTTGTTGATAAAAAGTACTCGTGTTTACACCACAGGCACAAGCGCGACATCTGTTCAAATGTCACTTCGTTCATTTTCACAGTGTCTTCTTTGCCGTTGGATTGGCTTTAGCTAACTTGGTAAAGGACTTCACTTTACCAAGTGGATCTCCAGCTCAAGCTTTCTGACGAACACGATGTTCTAATGTCGGTGTTGGTCACACGATGTGACCGTTCTTAACCGACCCACAGGAGTCTCGTACTTTTTATCAATAATACTAACATTTCAACATTAAACTT
>Ga0209487_1001344_pt1 | contig 20905 bp, 15 predicted proteins | sample Poulit2012_FD_187524 | JGI IMG/M metagenome (GOLD analysis project Ga0209487, IMG submission 187524) | Agricultural soil microbial communities from Georgia to study Nitrogen management - Poultry litter 2012 (SPAdes) (version 2) | ecosystem: Environmental > Terrestrial > Soil > Agricultural land...
CGGCATCAGTTTGGCAAGCCCATCGGCAGCTTCCAGGCCGTCAAGCACCACATGGCCGACATCGCCTATCGGCTGGAGTATGCCCGCCCGCCGGCCCATCGCGCCGCCTACGCCCTGGCCCGTGGCCTGAGCACCGCCGGGGTCAATGTCAGTCAGAGCTGGCTGGCGGCGGCCGAGGTGGCCGACATCGCTGCCCGCAATTCCATCCAGGTGCACGGGGCCATGGGCTACACCTGGGAGGTGGATCTGCATCTGTTCATGAAAAAAGCCTGGGCCCATCAGAATCTCTGGGGTGGCCGGGCACTCCACAAGCAGCGGGTTGCGGACTTTGTGCTGGCCGAGGGGGCTCCCCTGGGCGCGGGCAACACCTTTCTCCCCTGAGGTCCAACGAACAAACCACGGCGGGTCACCCTGCCTGAAGGAGGCAACCATGCCACAAGCTTATATCGTCGATGCAGTGCGCTCCCCCACGGGGCGCCGCAAGGGTGGGCTGGCCCACGTCCACGGCGCCGATCTGGGCGCCCATGTGCTCAAGGCCATCGTCGAGCGCAACGGCATCCCCGACAATGAATACGACGACGTCATCTTTGGCTGCGTCGACACCATCGGCCCCCTGGCTGGCGACATTGCCCGCACCGCCTGGCTGGCGGCGGGGCTGTCCGATGAGGTGCCCGGCACGACGGTGGACCGCCAGTGCGGATCCAGCCAGCAGGCCGTGCACTTTGCCGCCCAGGCGGTGATGTCCGGAACCATGGACGTGGTCGTTGCCGGCGGCGTCCAGACCATGACCCAGATCCCTATCTCCTCGGCCATGACGGCAGCGGAGCCCCTGGGGTTCAGCGACCCCTTCTCGGGCTCCACCGGCTGGGTCGCCCGCTATGGCGCCGAGCCGCCCACCCAGTTCAAGTCCGCCCAGATGATCGCCGACCACTGGGGGTTTTCGCGGGAAGACCTGGAGCGCTACTCTCTGGAGTCCCACCGGCGGGCCCTGGCCGCCATTGCCGAGGGACGCTTTGACCGGGAGATCCTGCCCCTGGAAGGCGTCACCCAGGACGAGACCCCTCGCCAGACCAGCATGGAGAAGATGGCCGAGCTGGACACCCTGTTTGGCTGCGACAAGGTCACCGCGGCGGTTTCCAGCCAGACCTGCGACGCCTCCTCGGCCATGCTGGTGGTCAGCGAGGCGGCGCTGAAGCGCTACAACCTCACCCCCCGGGCCCGCATCCACCACATGAGCGTCCGCGCCGACGACCCCATCTGGATGCTGACGGCCCCCATCCCGGCCACCAGGTATGCCCTGGACAAGGCCGGCCTGCGCATGCAGGACATCGATCTGGTGGAGATCAACGAGGCCTTCGCCTCGGTGGCCCTGGCCTGGCTCAAGGAACTGGACTACCCCCATGAGCAGACCAACGTCAACGGGGGCGGCATTGCCCTGGGTCACCCTCTGGGCGCCACGGGCACCAGGCTGATGACCACGCTGCTGCACGAGCTGGAGCGGCAGCAGAAGCGCTACGGCCTGCAGACCATGTGCGAGGGCGGGGGGCAGGCCAACGTCACCATCATTGAGCGGCTGTGAGCCGGGTCAGGGAATTGCGAGGAGAAGACATGGGTATTCTTGACGGACGGGTAGCGATCATCACCGGTGCGGGGGGAGGCCTCGGTGCCGCCCACGCCCGGGTCATGGCCGCCGAGGGCTGTGCCGTGGTGGTCAACGACATCAACACCGAGGCGGCCCAGAAGGTGGTGGACGAAATCGTCGCCGCCGGTGGCCGGGCCCTGGCCAACAGCTCGGACATCACCGACTATGCCGACAGCGGTCGGGCCGTGGCTCAGGCCGTGGAGGAATTCGGCGACCTGCACATCGTGGTCAACAACGCCGGCATCAACCGCGACCGCATGTTTGTCTCCATGACCGAAGAGGAGTGGGATGCCATCATGGCGGTCCACCTCAAGGGACATTTCTGCATCAGCTCCCACGCCGCCCGGCGCTGGCGGGAGCAGTCCCGCTCGGGCGAGACCGTGGTGGCGCGCATCATCAACACCACCTCGGGGGCAGGGCTGCAGGGTTCCATCGGCCAGTCCAACTACGCCGCCGCCAAGGCCGGCATCGCAGCCCTGACGCTGAACCAGGCGGCGGAGCTGGGGCGCTACGGGGTCACCGCCAACGCCCTGGCCCCGGCGGCTCGCACCGCCATGACCACCGCGGTGGAGGCCATGGCCGAGCGCATGGCCCGGCCCGAGGACGGCAGTTTCGACTACTGGGCCCCGGAGAATGTCTCGCCGCTGGTCGCCTGGCTGGCCTCGCCGCTGTCGAGCTCGGTGACCGGTCGGGTCTTCGAGGCGGAGGGGGGCCGCATTGCCATCGCCGACGGCTGGCGCAGCACCGAGGGCGTGGACAAGGGCGATCGCTGGCAGCCCGAGGAGATCGGCGAGGCCATGGACAGACTACTGGCCAGCGAAGTGCCGGCTCAGAAGGTCTACGGCACCTGAGGAGCGGCGGTCAACGCTTGAAACGATGCCCCGGGCGGGGAACCCGCCCGGCGGCCGGGGAGTTCAGACATGCAATTCGCCTTCACCGAAGAACAGCAGATGATCCGCGACACGGCGGAGCAGTTTCTGGCCGAGGTCTCCTCCAGCGAGGCCGTGCGCCGCGCCATGGCGACGGAGCAGGGCTACGAGACCGAGCTGTGGCAGCGCATCTGCACCGAGATGTACTGGCAGGCCATCCACATCCCTGAATCCTGCGGGGGCCTGGGGCTGGGCATGGTGGAGCTGGTGGCAGTACTGGAGCAGATGGGTCGCCACCTGCTGTGCTCGCCGTTCTTTGCCACGGTCTGCATGGCGGCCAATGCGCTGCTGGCCGCCGGGGACGAGAGCCAGCAGACCGAGTGGCTGGGAGCCATCGCCGAGGGGCGAACCACGGCAACCCTGGCCTGGAAGGATCGGGGCCGAAGCTGGGGAGTGGATGCGGTGACCGCCAGCTGGCGCCGCGAGGGGGACGAGTACGTCCTCGACGGCCACTACAGCTACGTCATCGATGGCCACACCGCAGACCTGCTGGTGGTGGCGGCCCGCGCTGCGGGCAGCCGCGGCACGGCGGGCATCAGTCTGTTTGCCCTGCCCGCCGACACCGCAGGCGTGGCGCGACAGGGGCTGCCCACCATGGACCAGACCCGCAGGCAGGCGACGGTGGACCTGTCCGGAGTGCGGCTGCCGGCCGGTGCGAGGCTGGGAGAGGAAGGACAGGCCGGCCCGGCCCTGGAAACCACGTTGCAGCTGGCGGCCATCTGCCTGGCAGCCGAGCTGACCGGGGTGGCCCAGCAGACGCTGGAAGACAGCGTGGACTACACCCAGGAGCGGGTTCAGTTTGGCCGCACCATCGCCAGCTATCAGGCCATCAAGCACAAGGCCGCGGACATGATGCTCAAGGCCGAGGTCGCCCGCTCGGCCATCTACTATGCGGCCTGTGTCGCCCAGGAGGCCCTGTTCGGCGATGCCGAGGGGGCCATCGGCTCCCAGCTGGCCGAGGCCGCCAGCATGGCCAAGAGCTACTGCTCCGATGCGGCCTTCTTCAATGCGGGGTCTGCCCTGCAGTTGTTCGGCGGCGTGGGCTTCACCTGGGAGTACGATGTCCATCTGTACTTCAAGCGGGCCCGCTCGGGGGAGAGCCTGCTGGGCGACGGCGCCTGGCACCGGGAACAGCTGGCAGCGCGACTGCTGGACGAGAACGACGAGACCGTGGAGGTGGCTTCATGAGGCTGACATTCAGTGCTGCGGATGAGCAGTTTCGCCGGGAGGTCGCCGACTGGCTGCGTCAGCACCTCACCGGTGAGTTCGAGGTCATCCGCTTTCGCGGCGGTCCCGGCGACGAGCACATGTTTGTCGAGGAGCGCAAGGCCTGGGAACAAAAGCTGGCCGAGGGCGGCTGGACCTGCATCGGTTGGCCCGAGGAGCACGGCGGCCGCGGGGCCAGCATCGAACAGCAGGTCATCTTCCACGAGGAATATGCCCGAGCCGGTGGCCCCGGCCGAATGGGCCACATCGGCGAGGGGCTGGCGGGACCGACCCTGATCGCTTTCGGCTCCGAGGCGCAGCAGCAGAAATACCTGCCGGGCATTCGCAGCGGCACCGAGTTCTGGTGCCAGGGCTACTCCGAGCCCAGCGCCGGCTCCGACCTGGCCAATGTCAAGACCCGGGCTCGCCAGGACGATCAGGGCCGCTGGGTCATCAATGGCCAGAAGGTCTGGACCTCGCTGGCCCACGAATCCCAGTGGTGCTTTGTGGTGGCCCGGACCGATCCCGACTCCGTCGCCCACCACGGACTGGGCTTTTTCCTGGTGGCCATGGACCAGCCGGGGGTGACCGTGCGGCCCATCGAGCAGCTCACCGGGACCAGTGAGTTCAACGAGGTGTTCTTCGACGATGCCGTCGCCGCAGACCTGGTCGGCCAGCCCGGCGAGGGCTGGAAGATCGCCATGGCCCTGCTGGGCTTCGAGCGGGGCGTCTCCACCCTGGGTCAGCAGATGCTGTTCCAGAACGAGCTGAACGAGATCATCCGCATCGCCCGGGAAAACGGCGCCGCCCGGGAGGGCAGCATTCGCCAGCGCATTGCCGAGGCCCACACCGGGCTGCGGCTGATGCGCTACAACGCCATGCGCATGTTGTCCGGCGGCGACGACGGCAGCCTGCAGAAGGCGGCCCTGACCTACAAGCTGCACTGGGCCAGCTGGCACCGCAACCTGGGCAAGCTGGCCATGGATGTGCTGGGGCCGGAGGCCGAGTTGCTCGAGGACTGGCCCTATGAGCTGAACCGGCTCCAGGCCATGTTTTTGTTCAGTCGCTCCGATACCATCTACGGCGGCACCAACCAGATTCAGCGGAACATCATTGCCGAGCGCGGGCTGGGCATGCCGCGGGAGCCCAAGGGGCGCTAGTCCAGCCAAGGGGACAGGGGAAAATCCATGAATGTGAAGACAGCACCGCAATACGTACCGGGCCACGGCCTGCTCAAGGGGCGCTCGGTCCTGATCACCGCGGCGGCCGGGGTCGGCATTGGCTTTGCGGCAGCGACGCGGGCCGCCGAAGAGGGCTGCCGCGGACTGGTCATCAGCGATGTCCACCCGGGCCGGCTGGAGCAGTCCGTGGCCCAGCTCAAGGCCGAGACCGGGCTGGAGTCGGTGTGGGGCCAGGTCTGCGATGTCACCAATGAAGAGCAGGTCCAGTCGCTGGTGGCCTTTGCCGAGGACCGCCTGGGCGGCGTCGACGTGCTGATCAACAACGCCGGTCTGGGCACCTCATGCATGCTGGTGGACATGGCGGATGACGAGTGGAACAAGGTCATCGATGTCACCCTCAATGGCACCATGCGCATGACCCGGGCCATGCTGCGCATCATGCAGGAGCGGGAGGCGGGGGTCATCGTCAACAATGCCTCGGTGCTGGGCTGGCGGGCGCAGAAGGAGCAGAGCCACTACGCCGCGGCCAAGGCAGGGGTGATGGCTCTCACCCGCTGTGCGGCCATCGAGGCCGCGGACTACGGCGTGCGCATCAACGCGGTGGCCCCGTCGCTGGCCGTCCACCCCTTCCTGAAGAAGTCGGCACCGGAGGAGCTGCTGCGGGAGCTGGAGGCCAGAGAGGCCTTCGGCCGCGGTGCAGAGGTCTGGGAAGTGGCGAACGTCATGATGTTTCTGGCGTCGGATTACTCCAGCTACCTCACCGGCGAGGTCATCGCCTGCTCCAGCCAGCGCGCCTGAGCTCCACCCTTTCATTCTACGAGGATCCGTCATGAGAGAAGCAGTCATTGTCGCCACCGCCCGCACGGGCATGGGCAAGTCCTTTCGCGGAGCGTTCAACGACACCGAGGCCCCGGCCATGGGCGGCCATGTGGTCCGTGCCGCCGTGGAGCGGGCCGGTCTGGATCCGGCGGAAGTGGACGACGTCATCATCGGCGCTGCGGCCCAGCAGGGCACCCAGGCCTACAACCTGGGCCGGCTCTGTGCCGTGGCCGGCGGCCTGCCCGACAGCGTCTCCGGCATGGCCATCGAGCGGCAGTGCTCGTCGGGGCTGATGGCCATCTCCTGGGCGGCCAAATCCATCATGACCGATGAGTTTGACATCGCCGTGGCCGGTGGCCTGGAGTCCATCTCGCTGGTGCAGAACAAGCACAAGAACAGCTATCGCAGCGTGTCCAAGACCGTCACCAGCATCGACCCCACCGCCTACATCCCGATGATCGAGACGGCCGAGATCGTCTCCGAGCGCTACGGCATCTCCCGGGAGGCCCAGGACGAGTATGCCCTGCAAAGCCAGCAGCGGGTCGCTGCGGCCCAGCGCGAGGGCCGGTTCGACGATGAAATCGTGCCGATGAAGGCCACCCGGGCGGTATTCAACCGGGAGACCAAGGAAACCACCTACGAGAATGTCGTGCTGGACCGCGACGAGTGCAACCGGCCCAACACCACCCTGGAAGACCTGGCGGCGCTGCAGCCGGTCTGGAAGGACGGCCAGTGGGTCAAGGAGGGGCGCTTCATTACCGCGGGCAATGCCTCCCAGCTGTCCGATGGCGCCTCGGTGAGCGTGGTCATGGAGCGCCGCGAGGCCGAGCGCCGCGGCCTGCAGCCGCTGGGCGCCTATCGGGGCCTTGCCCTGGCGGGTTGCAAGGCGGACGAGATGGGCATCGGCCCGGTGTTCGCCGTGCCGAAGCTGCTCAAGCGCCATGGCCTGAAGGTGGACGACATCGGCCTCTGGGAGCTGAACGAGGCCTTTGCCTGTCAGGTCATCTACTGCCGCGACCAGCTGGGCATCGACAACGACCGGCTCAACGTCAATGGCGGCGCGATTGCCATCGGCCACCCCTTTGGCATGAGCGGCGCCCGCATGGTGGGGCACGCCCTGCTCGAGGGCAGGCGCCGTGGCGTCAAGCACGTGGTGGTGACCATGTGCATCGGCGGCGGCATGGGCGCTGCGGCGCTGTTTGAAGTGCTGTGAGTTCCAGCGGGTCGGCGACCGTCGACCCGCTGTCCCGCCTTCCTCCCCGGCCGGCGGAATTCGCCAGCCAGCGCTGCCGGCCCAGGGTCGGCGGCACCCTCTCCCGAACGGTGATGTCAGCCTGTGTTAGCACGAGAGTCTCGCGCCCTGCTGTGGGTGCTGGCTGTACTGGTGGCGCTGGGCCCCCTGTCCACCGACCTGTATCTGCCGGCCCTGCCGGCCATGGTGGACAGCCTGTCCTCCTCGGTGTCCGCCGCCCAACTGACCCTGAGCAGCTATCTGGCCGGGTTTTCCCTGTTTCATCTCCTCTGTGGCCCCCTGGCCGACCGCTACGGCCGGCGGGTGGTCCTGGCGGGCGGCTTGCTGCTGTTCGCCGTCGCCTCGGTGGGCTGCGCCCTGGCTTCCAGCATGGATTCCCTGGTGGCCTGGCGCTTTGTCCAGGGCATTGGTGCCTGCACCGGGCCCACCCTGGGCCGGGCGGTGGTGAGGGACATCCACGGCAGTCGTTCGGCCCGGGCGCTGGCCACCCTGGCGGCCATCATGGCGGTGGCCCCGGTGGTGGCGCCGATCCTCGGCGGGTGGATGCTGGAGTGGACCAGCTGGCGCAGCCTGTTCTGGCTGCTGGCGGGCTATGCCCTGCTCGCCGGCCTGATGCTGTGGCGCTGGGTGCCGGAGACCCTGCCGGTGGTGCAGCCCCTGCGGCCCCGGGCCATCGCTGCCAATCTGCGGCGGCTGGTCCGCCATCCCGAGTTCAACACCCCGGTGGCTGCCGCTGCCCTTCATTATGCCGGGGCCTTTGCCTTCCTGTCGGGGGCCAGCTTCGTGCTCATCGATGTGTTCGGCGTGCCCCCCCGCCAGTTCGGCCTGTGGTTTGTCTTCATCGTGGTGGGCTACATCGGCGGCAACCTGTTCACCATCCATTGGGGGCATCGCTGGTCGGCGGGAGCCCTGATGCTGGGGGCCGGGTGGATGGCGGCCGGGGCGGGGCTGACCATGGCGGCACTGGCCTGGCTGGAGGTGCGCCACCCCCTGGCCGTGGTGCTGCCGATGGCCTGCTATACCGCCTCGGTGGGCATCGCCCTGCCCCAGGCCATGACCCAGGCCATGCTGCCCTTTGCCGGCATGGCGGCAACGGCCTCGGCGCTGCTGGGTTTTGCCCAGATGGGTGTGTCCGCCATGGTGGGGGTGGCGGTGGGGCTGCTGCTGCGGGACAGCGCCCTCAGCATGGCCCTGGTCATCGCCGCCACCGGCAGCGGTGCCCTGCTGATCTATGGCCTGCTCTGGCGCCGCGGGAGGCGCGGCCAGCCGTCCGCCCAGCTGAGCTAGCTCCGGGCGACACGGCTTGCTGCAGACGCGCAGCGGCGGCCTGATCACCCCGGAGGCTCAGAGCCGCTGGGGGCGCCACTCCAGGCCCAGGTAGACGGCGCGGCCATCGCCGGGCAGATACCAGGCGCCGTCGACCCCGCCGGAATCATCGACCACCCCGGTGGTGGCGATGTAGCTGCGCCCGGTCAGGTTGCGCCCATCGATGAACCACGACCACTCCGGCGTCGGGTTTCCGCCGATGCGCAGCCCGAGCAGGGTGTAGCGGCTCGCCGATGCCCGATTGGCGTGGTCGACCCAGGTGGCCCGGGGCGTCCACTCCAGGTTGGGGGCAAGGTAGAGCCCTCCGCCCGGGGTCGACCACTTCAGCTCCAGGCGCCATTGCTGACCGGGCACTCCAGCCAGCCGATTGTTGCCGTAGACCCGATCTCGGTGAAAGCGAAATTCATTCCACAGGCCATTGCCCCGAAAGGTCAGCTGTGGGTGGAGCTGCCACTGCCAGGACAGCTCCAGGCCCTGGTGGCGGGTGCGGTCGGCATTGACCGTGCCCAGGGGCTGGCCCCGCTCATCGCTCAGCGACAGCAGTTCGCCCCGGGTCTCGGCATGATACAGAGCCAGGTCCACCTGCAGGCGCTCGGTGTCTAGGCGACTGCCCAGTTCCCAGGTGGTGGCGCGCTGGGCATTCACCAGGCTGACCCCGGCGCCGCCGGCCAGCTCGCCAAAGCTGGGGGGCTCGTGGCTGCGGCTGACGTTGGCAAACAGCTGGAGGGGGGCGAGGGGTTGCCACAGCAGCCCCAGGCGGGGGCTGGCGGCATAGTAGTTCGCTCGGTAGTGATCGACCCCGTCGCTCTGCAGGCGGTCGGAAGAGCGGCGTCCCGAGCGCGACCATTGCAGCCCCAGGGAAGCGGCCAGGTCGGGCGTGAAATAAAGCTGCTGGTTGATGAACAGCTCCAGCTGGCTGGCCCGCTGGTGACCATGGCGCAGCAGGGCGCCCCGGTGTCCCCCGCGGTTGAGATAGCGCCGGTCATTGACGCGGGTGCGACCGAGGTTGATGCCGGTGGTCAGGACGCTGCGATGGCCGGCCAGCTGTCCGTCCAGGCGGTAGTGTGCGGTCAGGCCCTGATCCAGGCTGTCCTGCATGAGGACCTGGTAGATGGGATGGTCCAGGCTCTTGTCGGCCACATGGGCGGTCAGCACCAGCTCCTGCCCCGGGGCCGGGCTCCAGCCCAGGCGACCGGCCATCCGGGTCAGGCGGAAGTCCCGGCGCTGGTCGCCGTCCAGAGCGTCTCCCGCCGCCTGGCGGGGGTCCTGGCGAAACTCTGCCCAGCTCAGGCTGCCGGGCAGGGCGGAGCGATTGTGGACCTGGGTCAGGTAGAGGCGACCGTCCAGCTGGTCGCTGAACCGATAGCCGGCATTGGCAAACAGCCGGTAGTTCTCCTGCTCGGCGTGGTGTCGATAGCCATCCTGGCGAAAGCTGGACAGGCTGACGTAGGTGTCCAGGTCCTCCCACACTCCGGCCAGGCCGAGCTGGCTGCGGCGATAGCCGAACCGCCCCCCCTCCAGACGCAGGGTCAGGGGGTCGGCGTCGTGGCCGGTGGGCGAGACAAAGTTGATGGCTCCTCCCAGGCTGGCGGCCCCGTATTCCATGGCGTTGGCCCCGCGATAGACCTCGATATGGGTGAGGGCCAGGGGCTCCAGGGCCTCGAAGTCACCGCTGCCGTCGGCCAGGCTGATGGGGGCGCCGTCCTGCAGCAGACGGATGCCGCGCATGTGGTAGGTCCGCTGCAGGCCCGAGCCGCGAATGGACAGCCGGGCCTCACTGGAGCCAAAGCGGGGCTGGATGAAGACCCCCGGGGCATGGCCCAGGGCATCGGTCAGGGTGCTGGTGCGGCGGTCCCGAAAGTGGTCGGCCGCCACCACGGCGGTGCCGCCGGGGCGCTCGGCCAGACGCCTGGCCATTTCAGCGGTGTCGGGGTGGGCGTGGAGACCGCGATGCTGGCCATAGACATGGATGTGCTCCAGCGGCAGGAGAGCCGGCAGGGCAGGGCTGGCTTCCCCTTCGCCGGGGTCGGGCTCTGCAGCCAGGCTGAGGGTGGACAGGGCCAGGGTGAAGAGCAGGCCGGCGGTTGAAGAGCGGGGGCGCAACATCATCGTGCTTCCGATACATGGACAGAGAGGTGCCAGTCCACGAGCCTACCAGCAGGCCGGAGCGGACCACAGGGACAGAATGTCGCAGTGAATCACTGGGGTATGACCGGGGGAGAAAACCCGCGCTCCTACAGCCCGCTGGAGACGGAGTGAAAGCCCCCGCTGGCGGTGGTGGAGCCGAAGTCATCGCACAGCTGCTCCAGGCTGGTGGCATGGCCAAACAGATATCCCTGGGCAATGTGGCAACCCAGGGAGCGGAGGTAGTTCAGCTGGGTCACGGTCTCGACGCCCTCGGCGACGATCTTCATCTTCAGGCCCTGGGCCATGGAGACGATGGCGTTGACGATGCAGGCTTCGTGGCCGCCCGAGCGAATGTTGTGGACGAAGCTGCGGTCGATCTTGAGGGTGTGGATGGGAAACTTCTGCAGATAGCTCAGGGAGGAATAGCCGGTGCCGAAGTCGTCGATGGCCAGCTGGATGCCTGCTTCGCTGAGTCGCTGCAGCTGCTCGACGATGTCGTGGCGGTCGTTCATCAGCAGCCCCTCGGTGATCTCCAGCTCCAGCAGATGGGGAGGGAAGTCCTGGCGCTCCAGGGTGGTCAGGATCAGCTCGGCGAAATTGTCCCGCTCGATGACCAGCGGGCTGAGGTTGACCGCCAGCCGCAGCCCGGCCATGCCGCGGTGGTGATGGAGGCGCACCTCGCGGGTGGCCCGGGCCAGGGTCGAGCGGTCCAGCTCGATGATGAGGCGGCTGTCCTCGGCCACCGGGATGAACTGGGCCGGTGACAGCAGGCCAAGGCTGGGATGGCGCCAGCGAATCAGCGCCTCGACTCCCAGCAGGGCACCGGTCTCGGTGGCGATCTGGGGCTGGTAGACCACTTCGAACTCATCGCTGTCCAGCGCCTTGCGCATGTCCTGCTCGAGCTGCAGGCGATGGCCAGTGCCTGCATGCATTTCCGCCCGGTAGAGCTGGTAGCCGTCCTTGCCGGTGTTCTTGGCGCGGTACATGGCAATGTCTGCGTTCTTGATCAGCGCATCCAGGGTGCGGCCGCCCTCGGGATAGATGGCAATGCCGATGCTGGCGCCAATGTGGATGTCGTGGTCGCCGATCTGGAAGGGCTCGCGCACCGATTCGAGAATCTTTTCCGCCACCTGAACGGCGGCATCCTCACCCTGGACTTCCGGCAGCAGCAGCGTGAACTCGTCGCCTCCGAAGCGGGACAGGGTATCGCCCTTGCGCACGCACTGCTGCAGGCGCTGGCCGACCATCTGAAGCAGGCGGTCGCCCATGGTGTGGCCCAGGGAGTCGTTGATGATCTTGAAGCGGTCCAGGTCGATGAACATGACGGCCAGCTGGTGCTGGTTCCGGTCGGCCTGGGTCAGGGCCACGCTGAGCCGGTCCTTGAACAGCGAGCGGTTGGGCAGGCGGGTGAGCAGATCGTGGTAGGCCTGGAAGTTGATAAAGGCCTCGGCCTCCATGCGATCGGTGATGTCCCGGGCGGTGCCGTAGACCCGATAGCGGGACTGCTGGCCCTGGAGCTCGACCTGCTCCTTGACCGGCCAGACCGACAGCTCAAAGAAGCGCTTGCTCTGGCCGGGCTCCCGGGGCTGGAGGGCCAGGTCAATGGAGCGGGCATCGTCGTGGGCGCGCAGGGACTGGTCGAAGAAATAGCGGGCCTTCTCGCGCTCGTCCTCGTGAACCAGGACGGTGATGTGGCGGGTCAGCAGCTCCTCCCGGCGATAGCCGAGCAGCAGTTCGATCTTGGAGTTCAGAAAGCTGAAGCAGCCGTGCTCGTCCAGCACATAGATGATGTCCGGGGAGTTGTTGACGATCAGCCGATGCAGTCGCTCGGAGCGGTTCAGGCGGTTGTGCATGACGCGGTTGGCATCCTCCAGCCGCTTGCGGCGAATGGCATTGTTGAGGGTGGCCAGCAGCTCTTCGGGAATATAGGGCTTTTTCAGGTAGTCGTAGGCGCCCTGGCGCAGGGCCAGGGCAATGTCGTCCAGGCTGGATTCGGCACTGATGACGATGGTCAGGGTGGGAATGCCGTGTTCTCTGATGTGGCGCAGCACGTCGTGGCCGTTGATCTCGGGCATGCGCAGGTCCAGCAGCAGGACATCGTAGCTGGTCTCGCTCAGCATGCGGATGGCCTGCGGCCCGCCCAGGGCCGAGTCGACCTGGTAGTTGTACAGCTTCAACAGACTGCCCAGGCTGTCCAGCAGGCGCGGATCGTCGTCGGCAAGGAGGATGCGCGCCTTGTTGATGTCGCTGTGATCCACGGCAAGTCCACCTGTTGTTGTCATGTTTTTCGGTTGGCTGCAGTCAATCGTCTTCGGCGGGCAGCAGCAGCTGGAACTGGGTGCCCCGCTCATCACTCTGGCACAGAATGGTGCCGCCGGCCTCATCCAGCAGGCGCTTGACGATGCTCAGGCCCATTCCCCCGCTGGTCCCGGGCCGGGTGGAGGCCCGGGGATCAAACAGCCGGCTCTTGATGGATTCATCGATGCCCGGTCCGTTGTCGCTGACCACGATGCGGGCATGGCGGCGGCCATTCAGGGTGATGTCGGCATTGCTCTCCAGCCGGATGGTGCCCCCGCTGGGCAGGGCCTCGGCGGCATTCTTCAGCAGATTGGTAATGATCTGCTTGAAATGCCCGGCCGGCATGGCCACCTGGATGGGCTGGGTGGCCAGCTGCTGTTCGAGCTTCAGCTGGCGGGCGCTGGCGATGGAACGGGCAAAGACCCGGGCAATCCCGGCCAGCAGGGCGTTGGCATCAAAGGGGCCGTCTCCTTCCTGCTCCACATCGGGGTCCTGCAGGCGCAGGAGAATCGACCCCACCCGGTCGAGCTCTTCGCGGATCAGCTGCAGGTCCTGGTGGGCCTCGTGCTCATCGTCCAGCTTGAGGCGGAGCATCTCCAGGTAGTTGCCGATGATGCTCAGGGGGTTGCCCACCTCATGCACGGCTTCCCTGATGCGCAGTTCATGGCGGGCGGTGGCGATCGGGTCGCGCTGCTGCCGGCGCTGCAGGGCGGCACCCAGCTCGCGGGTCAGGGTGGGGAGCAGGCCCGGGCGGCGCTGCAGCGGAGCAAGCTCGGCCAGGCTCAATCCCAGAGCCAGGGCTCCTACGGGCTGGCCCTCGCTGTAGAGAGGCAGGACCGCCAGCCCCGAGTTGCCGCAGAGGCGGTGGATCTGGCGGTCCACCACGGCCAACCGGTGCCGGTCGCTGTGGAGCAGCTCCCGCTGCAGCAGGGCATCGGTCAGCAGGCTCCGCCCCGCCAGCAGAGGAATCTGGAAGGCGGGAATCGGGGTCTCTTCCATGGATTGCAGCCGGTCGCCGTCTTCGCTGAGGGTAAACACCATGCAGTGCTCCACGCCGAGCATGATGTAGACCGCGCGCTCGATGGCCCCCGGTGCAGGGGGCGTGGTGGCGGGGTCGCCGAGCAGGCCGTGGCGAATTTCCCCCAGTCGAGTGAGGTCGCTCAGCTGCTCGCTGAGGGCCTGGTGGCTGGCGGTGGTGTCGATGTCGATCCCCAGGGAGCCGGCGATGCGCTCGACATCGTCGCCGGTGCGCTGCAGCAGCTCCCGGGTCAGGGATTCGGTCAGGCCGAACAGCAGGTCGGCAGCGTGCAGGGTGGGGTCATTCACCTGCTCGCGGCTGCTGAGCAGGCTGGCGAGGTGGAGGATCTTGGTCAGGTGATGGGCATCCTGGACCAGGTCGGTGGGCTCGTGGTGATCGCGCACGGCGTCGGCAATGGAGGTCGACAGCCCCCATCCCTCGATCAGCGCTGCGCCGACTGCCCAGTGATCGACATCGAAGGCCTCGCGCTCGGCCTGGCGCAGCGAGGAGTCATCCGCCGCCTGCGCGATGAGCTCACCATAGCGCCCGCCCTCGGTTCCCAGCAGGGCCAGCCGGCCGACGTCCACCAGCAGCCCGGCGAGATAGGCCTCGTCGGGCTGGGGGTAGCGGGTGAGGTGAGCCAGCACCTGGGCCAGGGTGGCGCAGGTGAGGGAGCGGCGCCAGAAGCGGCGCAGGAAATCGTGGTGGCTCGCATCAAAATGGCTGAAATACTGCTTGATGGCGGCGGTGATGACCAGGGTGCGCACCCCGTCCGTGCCCAGAACCAGCAGGGCCCGCTCGATGTTGTCGCAGCGATGGCCGCGGTTGAAGAAGCTGGAGTTGGCGACGCTCAGCAGCCGCGAGGACATGGCCGGGTCCTGGGAGAGGATGGCGGCCAGCTGACGGAAATCGGCCTGGTCGGCGTGGATGGCCTCGAGGATGCGCAGCAGAACCTGGGGCAGGCTCGGCAGATGATCAACAGCGCAACGGTCAGTGGCCATCCCTGCTCCTGAGGTTCGAGTCGGATCCGCACTGGCCGACGCTGCTGAATGCATGGTGTGCTGCTGAGGCCGGTCCAGGCTCCACCGAGTATAGTCAACGCCTCGGGACCCCGCCAGCAAGAGCGGCGGCTGCCGGTGGTGATGGGCGAGCAACTCTGCTAGGTTTGCCTGTTGAGGCGGGAAGCCGGGAGCGTCCACCCGGGGTGGGCGACCATTGTGCAGGGAGTGCTCTGGAAGTGACAGAGATGGCAGAACAGCCGGGTTCCAGCCCTCGAGTCATTGCCGTGACCAGCGGCAAGGGCGGCGTGGGCAAGTCCAGCATTGCCGTCAACCTGGCTCTGGCCCTGGTCAAGGGTGGAGCGCGGGTCTGCATTCTGGATGCCGATACCGGGCTGGCCAACGTCAACATCCTGCTGGGCATTGAGCCGGAATATCGGCTGGAACACGTCCTCTATGGGGCTCGCAGCATCGAAGAGGTCATCGTGGAGGGCCCGCTGGGCCTGCAGGTCATCCCCGGGGCCAGCGGCATCGGGGAGTGCGTCAATCTCCAGCGCCGCCAGCAGCTGCGCCTGACCCGGGAGCTCGAGCGCATCGAGAGCGGTCTGGACTACCTGCTGATCGACACCGCCGCCGGCATTGGCCAGACCACCATGGACTTCATCGCCGCGGCACACCAGACCTTGCTGGTCATCACCCCCGAGCCCACTTCGCTGACCGATGCCTTTTCCCTGCTGAAGCTGGTGGTGCGCCGGCAGCGACGGTGCAGCGTCCAGGTAGTGGTGAACATGACCAGCAGCGCCCGTGAGGCGCGCCAGATCTTTCACCGGTTCAGTGCAGCGGTAGACAAGTACATCGGCGTGCAGGTGCAGCTGCTGGGCATCGTGCAGCGGGACGAGAGCCTCCGGGCGGCGGTACTCCTGCAGAGTCCGGTGGCCCTGTATCCTGACAGCGACCCCTCCAGTCGCAGTTTTCTGCGGCTGGCAGAGGCCCTGCAGCAGTCCCTGCCCGACGTCATTCAGAGCTCGTTTTCGAGCTACTGGCAGCGGCGCTACCGGTCGCGGGCGGCCCCGGCAACGGCCCCGCTCGACCCGGCACAGAAGCTGCAGCGCTGGGTGCGCCAGTGGCAGCAACTGCAGCGCCAGGAGGGGTTGACTCCCGGTCAGCTGGCCCAGGCGTTGAATGCCTGCCACGACGCCTACTGGGAGAACCATGGCCACCCGGCGCTGGATGCGGAGGCCCTGGCGGCCCGGCTGGGTCAGGACCCCGATCGCCACGGCGAATGGCTGGCGGCGCTGACCTCGGCCCTGGTCCCGGTGCTGACTAGCCTGGAGAGCAGCCCACCCCTGGCTGTCCCGGGCCAGGCTGCAGAGCTGGGCGATGACCCACCTCCTGCGCCATCCCCTCCCCCCTGCCCGGAGAGGCTCGAAACATCGCGGCCCAGGGTGGAGCCGACGAGCCGCCATGGCTATGATGAGCCACGCTTTGGTTCGCAGGCCAGTCTGCAGGAGCTATTGCAGCGCCACGGAGAGCAGGACAGGAGCCTGATCGAGCTGATCAAGAGCCTGGTGCCCTAGCACCGGGCATCAGCTACCTCGACCGCTGGACATTCACCACCCATGAGCACTCAACAGGGCAGAGCCGACGATCGCGCCGGCCAGCTGCATCGCCTCGGCGGTGTACTGCTGTACGGCCGCCGCGCGCTGGCGCTGGTGTGGCAGACCTCGCCGGGGCTGACCCTGGCCCTGGCCACCTTTACCGTCCTGGCCGGCGCGCTGCCGGCGCTGGCGGCCTGGATCGGCCAGCTCATCGTCGATGCGGTGGTCGCGGCCCTGGCCCTGCACCGCGAGGGGCAATCCCCCGAGCTGGGCGCGCTGCTGTGGCTGGTCGCTGCCGAGGGAGGGGTGATGGCGCTGCTGAGTGCAGCCCAGCGGGGCACCAACTCGGTGGAGTCGCTGTTGCGAGCTCTGCTGGGCCAGCGGGTCAATGTGATGATCCTGGAAAAGGCCCAGCAGCTCTCTCTGGTCCAGTTTGAGGATTCGGAGTTCTACGACCGCCTCACCCGGGCCCGCCGCGAGGCCTCCACCCGACCCCTGGCCCTGGTCAGGAAGACCTTTGGCCTGATCCAGAACGCCGTGGCGCTGGTCTCGGCGGGGGTGTTGCTGCTTCAGCTGTCTCCCTGGGCAGTGGTCATCCTGGTGGTTGCGGGGCTGCCTTCCTTCATTGCCGAGGCGCGCTTTTCCGGTGACGCCTTCCGCCTGTTTCGCTGGCGCTCCCCCGAGCGGCGCATGCAGCTCTACCTGGAGACGGTGCTGGCCCGGGAAGACAGCATCAAAGAGGTCAAGCTCTTCGGCCTGGGTCCCTTGCTGCTGGACCGCTATCGCAGCATCTTCGACCGGTTGTACCGGGCCGACCGCAACCTCACCCTGCGCCGGGATGGCTGGGGCCTGGCGCTGGGCCTGATCTCCACGGCCACATTCTACGGCGCCTATGCCTGGGTGGTGCTGACCACGGCGACCGGCCGCATCAGCCTGGGCCAAATGACCATGTACCTGATGCTATTTCGCCAGGGACAGGCAGCGGTGGCGGCGGCCCTGTCGGCGATCAGTGGCATGTACGAGGACAACCTCTATATCTCCACCCTCTATGAATACCTGGAGCAGCCGGTGCCGGAACAGCAGGGTGACCGCCGGCAGGGCGATCGCCCCGGCGAGGGCGTGGTGTTCGAGGACGTGTGGTTTCGCTATCCCGGGGCCGACGAGCCCGCCCTGCAGGGCATCAGCCTCAGGCTGCGACCGGGCCAGAGCCTGGCCCTGGTGGGGGACAACGGCGCTGGCAAGACCACCCTGGTCAAGCTGCTGACCCGGCTGTACGAACCCGAGCGGGGCCGCATTTTGCTGGATGGCACCGATCTTCAGCAGTGGCATCCCGAGGTGCTGCGACAGCGGATCGGGGTGATCTTCCAGGATTTTGTGCGCTACCAGTTCCTGGTGGGTGAAAACATCGGTGCCGGTGATGTGGAGCGCTTTGAGGAGAGAGCGCGCTGGCAGCAGGCGGCGGAAAAGGGTCTGGCGGCAGAATTCGTCGAGACCCTGCCCCAGGGCTATGACACCCAGCTGGGGCGCTGGTTTGCCCAGGGCCGCGAGTTGTCCGGTGGCCAGTGGCAGAAGATCGCCCTGGCCCGGGCCTTCATGCGCAGCGAGGCAGACATCCTGGTGCTGGATGAACCCACCGCCGCCATGGACGCCGAGGCCGAGGCCACCATCTTCGAGCATTTCCGGCAGCACTGTGCCGACCGCATGGCCATCCTCATTTCCCACCGCTTTTCCACCGTGCGAATGGCCGACCAGATTGCCGTGCTCCAGCACGGCCGCATCATCGAACAGGGTAGCCACGAAGAGTTGCTGGCCGCCGGGGGACGCTATGCCGAGCTGTTTCAGCTCCAGGCCGCCGGCTACCGTTAAAGAGCCCCGAACACTGCCCTGCAGGTTGTTCGCCTTCCCGCCCCGATAAGATAGCCGGGCCAGAATCCAGCAACCACCGCACGCTGGGTAGCAACCAGACGGCCAGGGTGCCGCTCGGGTCCGCTTGTGCCCCTTTACCGTCTTCTCTGCCTGCTTTTCTTTCCCATCAGCCCTGCGGCAGCCAGCAAGGCAGTCAGTCCGCCTGGTTCAGGTCGCGAGCATGGCGAATGTCACGCCCCAGCAGGGCCAGGACATTGACGATCATGAGCAGGCCGCGGCGGGCGTCTTCATCTTTGTTCAGCTGTCGGATCGTCTGCCAGAGGCTAGGCAGCTCCTCTTGTGCGGCGGCCTGATCGGTGGCATGGCGCATGATGCCGTTCATCTTGAACACGATGGAGATCAGGTTTTCATAGTCGTGTGCCAGCTTTTCGACCATGTTGTTGTCGGTCATGTTGATTACATCAGACAGTGCCGATAACAGGTCGACGATGTTGTCGAAGCGGCCTGCAGCCATCAGCGGAGCAATGCGTTCGAGCAAGCTTTCCAGTCCACGCACAGTGGCTGGATTGTTCAACAGTTCGTGCTCGCGCATCATTGCCGAGATGGAGGTTCTTTCAGTCTCTTCCGTCATTTCGGGCCTCTCAATCAAACCATGCCACGGGCAACGCCCCAGTACACGCCGCGATTGAACCCGTTGCGCATCATGCTGCCAATTCTGGTGGCAGGCAGCGGGATCACATCGTCGTCGTAGTCGTACCAAAGTGGCATGCCGGCACTGAAGCCCATTTGAGCGATGGCCTGCACCTTGCCGTCAAATTCTGCCACGGTATGGCCGATGCGAATCAGCCCCGCGATGTTGTTGGCAATCACCGGAGACTGGTTATGACAGGTGCCTCCGGCTTTGCTGACGGGAAGATCCACCGTGTCACCCATGACGAAGACATTTTCATGGCCTTCCAGCTGCAGACTGTGCCGGTCGGTGGGCAGCCAGCCTTCGTTGTTGGGAGCCTGTGAAACGCCGGAATTCAGCACGGCATCCACGGCACGAATGGGGGGCGTCTGCATCAGGATGTCAAACTCGACCTCTTCGCCTTCTTCAGAAATGGCGACCTTGCGGCCCGGATCGACTTCCTTGAGGGTGAATCCTCGCTGGTATTTGATGTCTTTTGAATCGAAGATGCCTGGCAACGCCTCGCCCACGGGCTCCTGCAGAAACAGGCAGTTGCGCAGCAGCTGGGCGATGGTGGGGTAGGTGTAGACGATTTCAATCTGGTCGCGCACCCCGCGCTGGCGGAGGTATTCGTCCAGCATCAAGGTGGTTTCCATGGGCGCAATGCCACATTGGTGGGGCACGTTGGGGGTCTGCGGGAAGGTCACTCCGATAAAAACCCGCCCCCGCTCAATGGTGCGCAGCTTTTCAAACAGCCGCATGGCTGGATCATGCTGATAGAAATGATCGCCTGCCTCTTGCAGGCCGGGGATGCGCTCGGGCGAAGGGATGCAGCCCGTGGACACGACCAGGTAGTCGTAGGAGTGGTCCCTGCCGGAGGCCAGCCGCAGACGGCTGGCCTTGAAATCGAACCCATCGACCTGGTCGATCATCAGGTTGATCTCGGGCGCCAGCAGCGTATGCAGTGGACGGCGCAGCTCTTGCTTGTACATGGTGCCGAAGGCGACGTACATGAAAGCCGGCTTGTACCAGTGCCAGACATCATTTGAAATGAGGCTGACGCGCACCTTCCCAGCCCTGATTTCAGGATAGAGTTTGTTGACCAGGTTGTTGGCAGTCATGGTGCCGCCAATGCCACCACCAACCACGATGACGTCCTGTATAGCCATGGGTGCTCCCATTCATCAGGGCGGTCCTGTTGCCACCGGAGCTGAAGGACCGCCGGCATTGCTTTCAGCGCGCTGGAACAGCTGTTTCAAAGCCTGAAAAGGCAGGGTGGCCGACCCGTGACGCGAGGGCATGTCACGAGCCAGTGAGAACATCTCCAGCTCGGGCCAGTCCGCGCTGTCTCGCTGATTGCTAAGGATCTGTTCGAGTTGCTTTCCAATTTTGCTGACGCGATTGGCCTCAAGTTCATCGAGGTGCTCAATGACGATGGCCGTCGTGGCCTGCCCCAGTGAGCAGGCGCGCACGCGCCAGCCCAGTTCCCGCACCCGGCCGTCTTCAATGATGGCATCCAGGGTCAAATCACTGCCGCAGACCGGGCTGCGCACGGATACGGTCTCCACCCCCGGCCCCGACAGGCGGTGATCGCGGCGCACGACACGTGCATAAGCCTTTAGCTTCTTGTAGAAGTCCTCAGCCTTTTGCCTGGCAGGTAAATCTGGATCCATGACTCATTACCAGTCCTTGGCTGTATTCAGGTTGGCCTGTTGCCTCGGGTCGTGGTTTTTTCGCAGGCAAGCCTGCCGATGCATCGGGTTGTCAGTGCATCGACTCTTTTACAGGGCGAGAGTTCCATGACTGGGCGGGGCTGAGTCGCCCCGGGCTTGCCGGAGCGCCCCGATGTCGAATCTGGCCGCAAGGGCCTGACTTGCCAGCTGTTGGTAATAACCGGCCTCGAGCAATAGCAACCCCGGTAAACCTCGAGTGGTTAACGCTTTCATCTCTTTTTATTCAGGGCGTGGTTCTAGCC